>OLNI01000128.1_pt1 | contig 79208 bp, 76 predicted proteins | sample 1672921 | NCBI WGS metagenome assembly OLNI01 (sample SAMEA3136737, study PRJEB25190) | human gut metagenome | biome: human gut; feature: human-associated habitat; material: faeces | place: Austria | collected 2013 | reverse complement strand
GTCAGAAGGCCGCTGAGGAAAGTATAGAAGAAGTAAAACAGTTAATAGAAGGCGCTGATATGGTATTTGTTACCTGTGGTATGGGCGGCGGCACCGGAACAGGTGCGGCACCGGTAATCGCAGCAGCAGCAAAGGAAATGGGAATCCTTACTGTTGGTGTGGTAACAAAACCTTTCCGTTTTGAAGCAAAGACACGTATGAACAATGCTCTTGCAGGAATCGAGAATCTGAAAAAGGCAGTGGATACACTGATCGTTATTCCGAATGACAAGCTTCTCGAGATCGTTGACCGCCGGACAACCATGCCGGAGGCACTCCGCAAGGCTGACGAAGTTCTTCAGCAGGCGGTTCAGGGAATCACCGATTTGATCAATCTGCCGGCACTGATCAACCTTGACTTTGCAGATGTTCAGACTGTTATGACAGACAAGGGCATCGCTCATATCGGTATTGGAGAGGCAAGAGGAGACGACAAGGCTATGGAAGCTGTTCAGCAGGCAGTATCCTCCCCGCTTCTTGAGACGACCATTAAAGGCGCAACTCATGTAATCATTAATATTTCAGGTGATATTTCTCTTATGGATGCAAATGATGCGGCAAGCTATGTACAGGAGCTGACAGGAGAGGAAGCAAATATCATCTTTGGTGCGATGTATGATGATTCTGTTGCTGATTATGCAAGAATCACAGTTATCGCTACAGGACTTACCGATGCAGCTCCGAAAGCAGGTTCTTCCTTTGGCGGAAGAAGCAATGCATCTTCACCGTTTTCTGTAAGAAAACCGGCTGCACAGACAGGAGCGGCAAAGCAGGCTGGCGGTATCAATATGCCGAGCTTTTCTCTTCCGAACATGAATTCATCTTATGGTACAAAGATGCCTACAAGTACAGTTCAGAAAAAGGATATCCAGATTCCGGATTTCCTGAAAAACAGATAAAACTGAAACCAATGCAAAAAGGACATTGCCTGCGGGCAATGTCCTTTTTTAAACAGCTTTATACTGACATAGGAAACAGCATATACAGACCGGACTGTATATGTTTGCTTCCGGCAAAAGGTGTCAGCATTTACATGCAAAAGTTTTGCACTTTGTTTCTTTGCTTGTGCCGGCATTCTGACCGTTGATGTCAATGGCAGAGGCCGTACATTTACAGTGCTCGTTGTAAGTGCACTCATGAGCTTTGCAGTCAATACGGATTTTTTCGCAGCCGCAGGATTCTTTTTCACTGTTTGTTACTGAGGCGCTGTTCCGGTCACGGAAACTTCCGCAGCTGGTTTCATCAGAAACCCGGGCATCATGCCCCATTACTTCGATCTCTCCGCGGGAGCACAGCTGATCTTTGTTATAAATACAGGTTACTGCACTGCAGTTGAGTATTGTCATGGTTGTGTCCTCCTTAAATAAATCATTGCCTTATGTAATATTTCCGTATTTTCGGATTTTATTCTGCAGATTAACAGGGTAAAGATTATCACAGCAAAATTATCACAGAAAAATGTAGTATACAGTAAAAAAGAGGGCAGTGGTTGTGGTCAAAAAATTTTAAATTTATTGAAATAACGCAATATTTTTATTGTGTATCATTACAGAATATGTTATATTAGTTACATACAGGGAGCAATCGCCCACAAAGGGGTGAGCTCGCAAAAATAAGTGTAAAATGCCGCTTTTCAGCGAACAAGATCTGTAAGCGACATTTCTGTAAGCAAGTTATCAGTGAAAGGATAAATATTTTTAAGACAGCCTTTTAAAATGTTTATCGCCACCATCTCCATCCTATGTAAGATTGAGGTCATTACTCTTTAATACAATTGCTCCCGTATAAAATAAAAACTGCAGTACCGATAACGGCAGGTTGTCGTAACGGAATAAACACGGAGAACTGATGATGACAGGGTTTCTGTCGGAAAGAGTTCTTTTTTTATTTATCAGGAAAGCAGGACAATTTATACCACCCGTCCCGGCAGACAAAAACGTTCCGTTTTGCTGTTTGCCGGAAAAGCAGTAATTCTGTACGGATCTTCACAGGAAATAAAATACGGAATTCCGGCAGAACAGGAAAAGGTACCGGACAGGAGACTGTCATTGAAAATGATTTAAAAAAACACATAAAAGTTCTTGACTTTACATGAAAGTCATGATATCCTGTTACAGTACGTGAAGAAAACAAAGCAGAGTTCACTCTCACCTTAGCGCACAGGATGCGTCTCGGGTTTATATGTCTCAGCATTTGTAAGAAGGGATGTTCCTTTCAGATAAATGCATAGTACAGAAGCTGTCTGTGGATATCAGAGAGCTGTACTGTGGGAATATGAGCAGAGTGTGGATTCGTCCATGCTTTTTTTGTTTCACAGAAACGTGCAAAAGTCAGGGTATATCATTTACAGGTATGGAGGTGTACAACAATTAGCAATTTAATGATTAACGAACAAATCAGAGACAAAGAAGTACGTCTGATCGGAGCAGACGGAGCCCAGCTTGGTATCATGTCTGCAAAAGAGGCCATGTTTAAGGCACAGGAGGCAGGACTTGACCTTGTAAAGATCGCACCGCAGGCAAAGCCGCCGGTATGTAAGATCATTGATTACGGAAAATACCGTTACGAACTTTCCCGTAAGGAAAAAGAAGCCAAAAAGAAACAGAAAACGATTGACATTAAAGAGGTACGTCTCTCTCCTAATATTGATACGAATGACTTAAAGACAAAGGTAAACGCTGCAAGGAAATTCCTTACAAAAGGTGACCGCGTAAAAGTCACTCTGCGTTTCCGTGGAAGAGAAATGGCTCATATGGCAAGCAGCAGACATGTGCTGGATGATTTTGCGGAGCTTCTGAAAGACATCGCTGTAGTGGAAAAAGCTCCCAAGATCGAGGGAAGAAGCATGACAATGTTTCTCAGCGAAAAACGTTAAGCAATTACTGTTACCGTGTCCGGTTTCGGACACAGCAGTAATGTGAAATATAAAACAGAACCACGAATCAAGGAGGAAATAAAAATGCCTAAGATTAAAACATGTAGAGCAGCAGCAAAACGCTTCAAAAAAACTGGTACCGGAAAGATCATGAGAAACAAAGCTTATAAGAGCCATATCTTAACAAAGAAATCTCAGAAAAGAAAGAGAAATCTCAGAAAGGCCACTGTTGTTGATTCCACAAACCTGAAGAATATCAAGAAAGCACTGCCTTATTTATAAGAAGTAAGAAGAGAAGACGAACAGGAGGAAATTAAGAAATGGCAAGAATTAAAGGCGGATTAAACGCAAAGAAAAAACATAATCGTACATTAAAACTGGCAAAAGGCTACAGAGGAGCCCGTTCCAAACAGTATAGAGTTGCTAAACAGTCTGTAATGAGAGCACTTGCTAGCTCCTATGCAGGAAGAAAGCAGAAAAAACGTCAGTTCAGACAGCTCTGGATCGCTCGTATCAACGCAGCAGCAAGAATGAACGGATTATCCTACAGCAAACTGATGCACGGACTGAAAGTTGCAAACATCGACATCAACAGAAAGATGCTTGCTGAGCTTGCAGTAAACGATGCAGAAGGCTTCAAAGCACTTGCAGAGATTGCTAAAAAAGCGATCGCATAAGTAAATAATGAATTACAGGAGAGACATCTCCTTCCGGAACCGGTATTCTGTATAGGATACCGGTTTTTTAAATATAAATATTTTATAAATTTATACTTGAAATCAAATATATCAGATGCTATAATCAAAACATTAAAGTATTAGCGAGCGAAAGTCAGAGGGGAAGCCAAAGCCGGCTGGTGATCCAGTGGGCTTTTTTAACCTTATCTGTTCACATAGGAACAGGATTCTGATAATCGTTACAAATTTAAGGAGGAGAATTGTTATGAGAAACTGGAAAAAGGTATTAAGTGTAACTGCGGCAGCAGCTGTGGCAGCAACAGCAGCAATGCCCACAGCAGTATTTGCAGAAGGTGACGAATCCTTTAAAATCGGTGTGATCGGACCGATGACAGGCGATTATGCACAGTATGGCACAAACGTATACAATGCAGCTAAAATTGCAGTAGACGAGATCAACGAAGACGGCGGATTTAACGGATACCAGGTCGAGGTACTTGATGCAGGCGATGATATGGGCGATCCGGAGAAGGCGGTAAATGCTTATAACGATCTTCTTGACAAGGGAATGCAGATGCTTTGTGGGGCAGTGACTTCCGGTTCCTGTATTGCAGTAGGAGCAGAGGCGGCAGAGAGCACTTTCCTGTTTACACCGTCTGCAACAGCTATTGATTCTATTACAGCAGGAAGCAATGAATTCCGTATGTGCTTTACAGATCCGGCTCAGGGAGCAAAATCCGCACAGTATATCGGTGAGCATGGACTTGCAACAAAGGTTGCTGTTCTTTATGACTCCATGGCAGACTATAACTCCGGCGTACATGATTCCTTTGTGGAAGCGGCAGAAGAAAACGGTCTGGAGGTTGTAGCTGACGAGGCGTACACAACAGATAACAATACAGACTATTCCGTACAGCTGAAAAAGATTGCCGACAGCGGTGCAGAGCTTCTTTTCCTTCCAAACTACTATTCAGACAATGCCCTGATTCTTCAGCAGGCATCTGAAGCAGGCATGGATATTAAATTCTTCGGCGTTGACGGCATGGACGGAATCCTTGGCGTTGAGAACTTTGATACTTCTCTTGCAGAGGGCGTTATGCTTCTGACTCCTTTCTCTGCAACTGCAGAGGATGAGGCAAGCCAGGCGTTTGTAAAGGCTTACGGCGATGCTAATAACGGCGAGACTCCTAACCAGTTCGCAGCAGATACTTATGATGTGATCTATGCAATGAAAGCAGCAGCAGACGCAGCAGAGATCACACCCGATATGGCAAATGAGGATATCAGCGCGGCAATGTCTGAGGCTATGCTTGAGGTAGAACTGGACGGACTTACCGGAAAAGCTACATGGACAGAAGATGGCGAGTGCGACAAAGAGCCAAAGGCCTTTGTAATCGAAAACGGAGAATACAAAGAAATGGAATGATCAGTGAATAAATATACACTGAAAATTTAAGGGACGGGGGATGGTGCCTGTGCATAAGGACTGTCCTCCGTTTCTTTTTATGCAACAATAAAATTTCTATATGAGGTGCACTATGAGTTTTATATCTTATTTAAAAGATGGAATCAGCCTGGGAAGTATCTATGCGATCATTGCGCTGGGCTACACAATGGTGTATGGAATTGCGAAGATGCTGAACTTTGCCCATGGTGACGTAATCATGGTCGGCGCTTTTGTGATTCTCACCGCAGTCACCAGAGGAGGAATGGGACCGGTTTCGGCAGTGATACTTTCTGTTGTGGTGTGTACGGTATTGGGGGTTGTGATCGAAAAGGTTGCATATCGTCCTCTCAGAAAGGCGTCCTCCAATCTGGCAGTTCTGATCACTGCCATTGGCGTTAGTTATCTTCTGCAGAATCTGGCACTTCTGATCTTTGGAGCAGATGCCAAGAGTTTTGTCACTGTGATTGATGTTCCGTCAGTAACGTTGTTTGGCGGACAGCTTGTTATTAAGGGAATTACCATTGTAACTATTGTTGTCAGCGTTGTTATTATGGTGGCTCTGACCTGGTTTGTACGTAAAACCAAACCCGGACGCGCCATGCAGGCTGTGTCTGAGGACAGAGATGCCGCTCAGTTAATGGGTGTGAATGTAAATGCAACAATTTCCCTGACCTTTGCCATTGGTTCAGGACTTGCTGCTATTGCAGGCCTTCTTCTCTGTTCCGCTTATCCCACACTGACTCCGTACACAGGTGCAATGCCTGGAATCAAAGCCTTTGTGGCTGCAGTTTTCGGCGGTATCGGTTCAATCCCGGGAGCCATGGTGGGCGGTATCCTTCTGGGAATCATTGAGATTTTCGGAAAAGCCTACATTTCATCCCAGGTTGCGGACGCGATTGTATTTGCAGTACTGATTGTCGTGCTCCTTGTGAAACCTACCGGACTGTTTGGTAAAAACATTCAGGAGAAAGTGTAAGGTGGCCGATATGAAAAAAAATATGAATAAGACAACAAGAAGTAATTTTATAACTTATGGAATTGTGATCGTTCTGTTTGCGGTAGTCCAGATTCTTTCCTCCACAGGAAATCTTTCCAGACTTCTGACAGGTCTTCTGGTTCCTCTGTGCGTTTATACGATCGCAGCCATTTCTCTGAACCTTGTAGTTGGATTTTCCGGCGAGCTGAGTCTGGGCCATGCAGGCTTTATGTGCGTGGGCGCATATTCCAGCGCTCTCTTTTCGCATCTGGCAGCAGACGCTCTTCCTCCGGTTCCGAGATTTATTCTGGCGATACTGATCGGCGCGGCAGTGGCAGGCGTGTTCGGTATTCTGATCGGTATTCCGGTACTGAGACTCCGAGGCGATTATCTTGCGATTGTCACCCTTGCTTTTGGAGAAATTATCAAGAATCTTATCAATATTCTCTATGTTGGCGCAGATAAAAACGGTATTCACGCAGCAACAACTTCCTCAGGTCTTGAGCTTGCGGCAGGCGGCAAAAAGATTATGAAAGGCGCTCTGGGTATTTCCGGAACAGCCACTCTTTATAAAGAGATCAAGCCATATTTTTTCCTGATCGGAGTACTCCTTGTTCTGCTTACTCTGTTTATTGTACAGAACCTGGTTCATTCCAGAAGCGGCCGTGCAGTTATGTCTACAAGAGACAACCGTATTGCGGCAGAGTCAGTGGGAATCAATGTGACAAAATATAAGCTTCTGGCGTTTACGGTTTCTGCAGCCCTTGCAGGTGTGGCAGGCGTGCTTTATGCCCATAATATTTCCATGCTCAAGGTATCAGTATTTGATTACAATATGTCAATTCTGATCCTGGTATATGTGGTTCTGGGCGGTATTGGAAATCTCCGTGGTTCCATGATCGCGGCGATTATCCTTTACGCTCTTCCAGAGCTTCTCCGCGGTTTTGCAAATTACCGTATGCTGATCTATGCCATTGTTCTGATTGTTATGATGCTCTTTAACTGGGCTCCGGCAGCAAGAACATGGAGAAGCCGTATAGCAGAAAAAATCCGGGGCGGAAAAACGAAAAAGGAGGCAGCTTGATTATGGCAATGCTGGAAGTAAATCATTTGTCAATTCAGTTTGGCGGTCTTCGTGCAGTCGACGGTTTTCATATCAATATAGAAAAAGGCCAGCTTTATGGACTGATTGGTCCAAACGGAGCCGGAAAAACAACAGTTTTTAACCTTTTGACAGGTGTATACAAGCCAACTGAGGGAATTATCAGACTGGATGGACAGGATATTACAGGGAAAAGTACAATAGAGATTAACAAGGCCGGAATTGCCCGTACCTTCCAGAATATCCGTCTGTTTAAAGAGATGTCAGTTCTGGATAATGTAAAAGTTGGACTTCACAACCATTATCAGTATTCTACTCTCACAGGAATCCTGAGACTGCCGAAGTATTTCAAAGTAGAAAAAGAAATGAACGAAAAGGCAATGGAGATTCTGAAGGTGTTTGATCTGGACAAAGAGGCTGAGATCCTTGCAGGAAACCTTCCTTATGGTAAACAGCGTAAGCTGGAGATTGCCCGCGCTCTTGCTACGGACCCAAAGCTTCTGCTTCTGGATGAACCGGCAGCCGGAATGAACCCCAATGAGACTCAGGAGCTGATGGATACCATTCGTTTTGTACAGGAACATTTCCATATGACTACCCTTCTCATCGAGCATGATATGAAGCTGGTGGGCGGCATCTGTGAAAAGCTGACCGTGCTGAATTTCGGACAGGTACTCACTGAGGGTGAGACCTCAGAGGTACTGAATGATCCGACTGTTATTACGGCATATCTGGGAGAATAGGAGGAACATAATCATGGCAATGTTGGAAGTAAAGGATCTTCAGGTTTATTATGGGGTGATCCAGGCTCTGAAGGGAATTTCTTTTGAGGTAAATCAGGGGGAGGTAATTGCTCTGATCGGCGCCAATGGTGCAGGAAAGACCACAACCCTTCAGACACTGACAGGAATTCTTCCGGCCAAAGCAGGAAGCATTATGTTTGAGGGAACGGATCTTCTGAAAGTTCCGGCGCATAAGATCGTACAAATGGGAATGGCTCATGTTCCGGAGGGAAGACGAGTATTTGCGGATATGACTGTTTATGAGAATCTTCTTATGGGCGCGTATACCCGCAAAGATAAAAACGAGATCGCGCAGAGCCTTGAAATGGTGTACAAAAGATTTCCACGTCTGAAAGAGCGTCAGGGACAGCGTTCCGGAACCTTATCAGGAGGAGAGCAGCAGATGCTGGCCATGGGACGGGCTCTTATGAGCAAACCAAGGATCATTCTGATGGATGAGCCGTCTATGGGACTGTCACCGATTTTTGTAAATGAGATCTTTGATATTATCAAAGAAGTAAGCGAAAGTGGAACTACAGTTCTTCTGGTAGAACAGAATGCAAAAAAAGCTCTTTCCATTGCAGACAGAGCTTATGTACTGGAAACAGGAAGTATTACTCTGGAAGGAAAGGCGGACGACCTGCTTCACAACGAGGCAGTACAGAAGGCTTATCTGGGAGAATAAAACAGCTTTGAAAGCTGTGGGAATGTTGCAAGGAGGAATAAGAATGGATGAGCATATAGTAATTTCAATTGCAAGACAGTATGGAAGCGGCGGACGTACCGTAGGAAAGATGCTTGCAGAAAAGCTGGGAATTTCATTCTATGACAAAGAGATCATCCGGATGGCTTCTGATGAAAGCGGGATCGATCTGGGACTTTTTGGAAAGGTTGAGGGCGGAAACAAAATAAAGCCATCCCTGTTTAATAAGTCCTCACTTTACAGGGGAAAGCTGGTTCAGCCGGACAGTAAGGAATTTATTTCTGATGAAAATATTTTTAGCTATCAGGCGAAGGTTGTGAAAGATCTTGCAGAAAAAGAATCCTATGTGATCGTAGGGCGCTGCGTGAACTATGTGCTGAAGGACCGTCCCAATACCCTGCGTGTGTTTGTACACGCGCCCTGGGATTTCCGCGTGGAACAGGCATCCGAAAAGATTTCCGGTTCCAGGGAAGAAATTGAGAAATTCCTTTTAAAAGATGACAAGAGAAAACAGGAGTATTACCGTAAGTTTACAGGCGGAGTGTGGAATGATGCCACCAACTATGATCTTTGTCTGAACAGCGGGAAGCTTGGGTTTGAAAGATGCGCGGAGGCTATTGAAGCACAGTTAAAGATCATGCTTAATAAATAGGATAGATTCCGGAATCCTTTTTGAAAAGACTTATGAAAAAGCAGAACATAGAGTTGTGACTGAGCATTCAGCAGGAGCTGATTTTTGTATAAAGACAGAAATCAGCTCTTGTTTTTTCTTTTTCTTTTCCCCAATTTACAGGAAAATTATCTTTCAAACGTTGTCTGTACAGTCATGGATGCTGCTTTGTCCTGCATAGAATCTTTTATGGAAGCAAGAGAACAGGAGCGGCAGCAATTGAAAAAAAGGAAAAGAAAGTTTGAAAGTTGTATGATTTTCGCAGGAATTCTGTTTGCGGCGTTTACAGTTCTCAGCCGGACCGATAATGCTATAATTCAGGAAGCAGGTATTTCTGCCGCAAAAATAATTGCAGGAGAAGGAATGCAGAGACTTGTAAGGGAAGATCAGGACAGACCTCAGATTGCCCTGACCTTTGATGACGGACCTGATGAGAAATATACAGAAAAGCTTCTGGACGGATTAAAGGAGCGGGGAATCAAAGCATCCTTTTTTCTTCTGGGAAAATCAATAGAGGGAAATGAGCATATTGTAAAAAGAATGCACAGAGAAGGACATCTGATCGGAAATCATACCTATAATCACGTACAGCTTGACAAAATTTCAGAGACCAGAGCCAGGGAGGAAATACTGAAAACAAACAACAGAATTTATGAGATTACAGGAGAGTATCCTGTATACATGCGCCCTCCCTATGGCGCCTGGAAAAAGGACACAGAGTTTTGTGTAGAGATGATTCCTGTATTCTGGACCATAGACACTCTGGACTGGAAAACCCAAAATGTACAGGATGTGCTTCAAAGAGCCCGTAAAAATATAAAAAACGGTTCTGTTATTCTGATGCACGACGAGTACGAAACAACTGTGGAGGCTGCGCTTGCTCTGGTTGACGAGTTTACAGAGCAGGGATGGGAATTTGTGACAGTTGACCGTCTGATTCTTCCGTGAAGCTTGCTTTTTCTGTCTTTTTTCGTTATACTGTTAGACAATGATTCACATTTAAGAACAAAGGAGCAGTAAGATATGGGTCGTTTTTTTAATATGGATAACAAGTTTTTTGTATTTATGGGGAAAATTGCAGATCTCTGCATGCTGAATCTTCTCTGTATTATCTGTTGTATACCGATTGTTACGGCAGGAGCATCTCTGACGGCTTTGTATTATGTGACAATGAAGATGGTAAGAAATGAAGAGGCATATATATTCAGAAGCTTTTTCCGGTCTTTTAATCAGAACTTTAAGCAGGCGACTGTTATAAATATAATCATGCTTGCAGCCGCAGCTCTTCTTTATATAGATACCAATATTGCAGGAAAGATGGGGCAGCCCGCAGGAAAGATTCTGGGAATGATTTTTGCGGCATTTACCCTTTTGTATGTGATGATTCTTTTATACGTGTATCCGCTTCTTGCAAAGTTTTATAATTCTGTAAAAAATACTTTTAAGAATGCAATTTTAATGGCAATCCGTCATTTGCCGTATACAATTTTGATGCTGCTGATCTGTGCCTGTCCGATCCTGATTTTATTTATTCCGTCATTTCAGATACAGATGTCGCTGATTATGCTGGTGATTCTGTTTGGACCGGCAGTAATTGCATATGGGAATTCACACTTTTTTGTGAGAATTTTTGACAAGTATATTCCTGAGGAGAGTGTTTCGGAAGAAACAGAGGTAATGTTCTGATGAATGAACTGAATAAAGAATGCCGGGAACAGCGTAAGAGCTGGAACGGAAAACCTTATTGCTCCCTGGACTATATGCTCAGGGAGCGTTTTGGTGAAAAAGTATATAAAGTAACCTTAAACGGGGGGATGTCCTGTCCAAACAGGGACGGAACTCTTGGGACAAGAGGCTGTATTTTCTGCAGCGAGGGAGGAAGCGGAGATTTTGCGGCAGACGTATCGCTGTCTGTTACAGAGCAGATTGAAAGTCAGATCGCGCTTCTTTCCGGCAAGCGGCCTATTCAGAAATATATTGCGTATTTTCAGGCGTATACAAACACCTATGCGCCGGTGGAATACCTGAGGAAGATTTTTAAAGAGGCAATGTCTCATCCCAGGATCGTAGCTCTGTCTGTAGGAACCAGACCGGACTGTCTGGGAGAGGAGGTACTGGATCTTCTGGAAGAGCTGAACCGGATCAAGCCGGTATGGATCGAGCTGGGGCTTCAGACGATCCATGAAAAAACAGCTCAGTACATCAGAAGGGGATATCGGCTTTCCTGCTTCGATCAGGCTGTGGAAAATCTCCGCAAACGGAATATTGAGGTGATCGTTCATACGATTCTGGGGCTTCCGGGAGAGAGCAGGGAAGAGATTCTTGAGACAATGAGATATTTGAATAAAAAAGATATCCAGGGGATCAAACTTCAGCTTCTTCATGTTCTGAAAGGGACAGACCTGGCATATGATTATCTTGCAGGAAGATTTCAGGTTTATGAGAGAGAAGAATATCTGGATTTACTGATCGAATGTCTGGAAAATCTTGATCCGGAAATCGTCATCCACAGGATTACAGGAGACGGGCCAAAAGATCTTCTGATCGCTCCTTTGTGGGCATCGAGAAAACGGGAGGTTCTGAATCTGCTTCACCATCAGATGAAAGAACAGAACAGTTACCAGGGAAAAAGTTTGAAAGTTTCTGATTGTGAAAGAACAGAAGGAACAGACATGTTCCGGATGTAAATGAGAAAGAGGTGGTAGAATGGCAGAACCATTTACAATTTATAAACTGATGGTACTTTATATGGCCCAGCATTCCAGGAAGGAGCTGACAAATTCTCAGATATCAGAATTTGTGCTGGACAGGGATTATACGGATTATTTTCATCTTCAGCAGGTGCTGTCAGAGCTGGTGGAGACAGGACTTCTGAGACGGAGAACCGTTTCCAACAGTTCTCATTACGAGCTGACAGATGAGGGAAGTAAGACACTCTCCTACTTTGAAAATGATCTCTCTCAGGATATCAGAAATGAAATCGAAGAATTTTTGAAGGATTATGGATATGAAATGCCGGAAAGGATTCTTACGCCGGCTGATTATTATACAACCCCTCAGGGAACCTATGCAGTCAGATGCCAGCTGATCGAAAAAGATACAGCGATCATGGATCTGACAATGGCAGCGCCAAATAAAGCGGCTGCGCGGGCCATATGCAAAAGCTGGCCTCAGAAATGCCAGGATATTTATACAACCATCATGGGTGAATTGATCTGAAAAATCTGATAATTTATGGACACTGTCAATAATTGAAGACAGTGTCTTTTTTTGTTTGCCGTTTACAGGAAAAAGCTGTTGGAATCTGTAAAGATATTGGGTGTTAAAATATTGAAAAACAGGTAAAAATAGGAGGATTTGGGTTGACTTAATAATACAGGGGGGGGTATAATAAGAACGATACATAGGATTAGGAGAAATCCCTAAAATCAGAGATGGAGGAAAAAGAAGCTATGAAAAACAAAGTAGTAAGAAAACTTCTCATGGTTGGCCTCAGCTCCTCTGTAGTTCTCACAAGCACAGTAGGCGTAACAGCTGCATCTATGGATGCAACTACTACTGATGTTGTTGTTGAAAACGCAGCAGAAGATGAGGTTCTCACACCTGTTGAAGGAGAAGAAGCAGTAACAGAAGAGACCAGCGAAGAAGTGGCAGAAGAAGAAACAACAGAAGAGACTGGCGAAGAAGTGGCAGAAGAGGAAACAACAGAAGATACAGAAAAACAGGAAGAACCAACATATTCTGTAGATGTTACAATACAATACACGCTTGAAGGAACTGACGACGTTGTTGGTACAGAAACAGTAAGTGCAGGAGTAAATAAGTACGATTGTTTTGCTTTCAAAGCAAGTGATTTGACTCAGGTTCCGGGAGGCTATGAGCTTTGTGAGTCGGGAGATATCAGTGGTTCAGCTAGCGAAACTACTATTACAGTATATGTAAGAGAGAAAGCAGCAGAGACAAGATCTATTAATGTTAATTATGTTGATGAAAGTGGAAATATTATTGGAACTGAAACAGTAGAAGTTCCGCAAAATGCCGGTAATTTCAATGCAAGTCTGTTGAAGAATGTGCCAGAAAAATACGCACTTGCTGCTACAGGTGATGTTGCATTAGTACCAGATTCTGATTCTGTTGATGTTCTGGTAAGACTTAAAGAAAAGACTATCATGGTTAACTACATTCTGGAAGACGGCAGCAATGTAGGAACAGGAAATGCAGTAGTTGAAGCTGGTGCAAATCACATCAATACAAGCGCGCTGAAAGATGTGCCATATGGCTATGAACTTGCCAGCACAGGTGATATCAACCTTAATGAAGGTGGCAACTCTGTTAACATCGTTGTAAGAGAGAAAGATTACAATCAGAGTGTTTTTGTAAATTATGTAGATGAAGACGGAAATTTAGTACTTTCCGAAAGTATTAAAGTTTACAAAGGTACTGAATATATCAACACAGGGGATTTGAATATCCCATATGGATGGGAAGTTGCAGAGGCGGGCGACATGCCTATCAAAGATGGTGCAGTAACTGTAGTAGTAAGAGAAAAAGAATACACAAAAGATGTTGTTGTAAACTATGTAGATGAAGCTGGAAATCCAGTACTTACAACAAGCATTAAACTCCTCAAAGATGAAACATATTTCAACACAAGTATTCTAAAAGACGTGCCATATGGTTGGATACTTGCAAATGTAGGTGATATCTCTTTAAATGAAGATGGTACAGCTACAGTAGTAGTAAGACAAAAACAGTACACAAGAGATGTTGTAATCAACTATGTAGATGAGGAAGGAAACAACATCCTTACATCTGGAATCAAACTTGATGAGAACGCAACATACTTCAACACAAGCATCCTTACAGATGTACCATATGGTTGGGAAATTGCAGTTGTAGGAGATATCCCGGTAGACTTTGAAACAAATTCTGCAAACGTAGTAGTAAGACAGAAAAAATATACAAAAGATGTTACAGTTAAATATGTGACAGAAGAAGGTGAAGAAGTAGGTACAGGTACACTTGTTGTAGATGAAAAAGATACATACATCAACACAAGTATTCTTACAGATGTACCGGAAGGTTATGTAATTGCAATCATTGGAGATCTTCCAATTGAGGATAACACAGTGGTAGTTACAGTCCGTGCAGAGAAAGAAGATCCGGAAGAGCCGACTCCGACCCCAGATCCGGAAGAGCCGACTCCTACTCCAGACCCAGAAGAGCCGACTCCTACTCCTAATCCGGAAGACCCAGATCAGCCAATTGATCCGGAAAATCCGACTCCTACTCCAGATCAGAATAAACCAACTGTAGCTCCGGAGAAACCAAACAACAACAATAACCAGAACAACGATCAGAATAAAGCTGATACAAATAAGTCTGAGGTTAAAACAAACAATCCTAAGACTGGCGATGCAACAAATACTGTACCGTTAGTAGCAGGCTTACTTGGAAGTGGTTCTATGATTGGTCTTATCCAGATGCTTAGAAGAAAGAAAAAATAAATAATTCCATCTCAAAAAATCGGGGCTCATTAAAGAGCTCCGATTTTTTTCATGCATCCAGTAATACATGTTTTAACGGAGTTCATAGTAACGTCTACCGCAATTTCATTGACTTTAGATGGTGACCTAAGGTAGCTAAAAATAGTGGTTTATGCTATACTTATAGCATAAAACTTTTTAGGTTATCCGAAGTTTAAGACTAAATATGAAATTATAAAACAAATTTTTAAATGACAACATAATAAAGGAAATTTCATATGTTGTGATTTGTTGAGTTAAACACAACAGAAATATTAATACAACAAAGAATTCATTATCAGAGAAATTAAGATTAATAGTATAAGAAAAATATATAGGGTAAGGACTGATTGAATTAACGTTTGTGGAGATATGTGAGGAGGTTTTGAGTATGGTAGATCAGAAAATTACCACAAAAGCATTTGAAGATAAACAAATTCGTACTGCATGGAATGCTGAACAGGAAGAATGGTATTTTTCTGTTGTAGATATTGTTGCCGTATTGACAGATAGTGCTGATCCGAAGCAATATATAAAAAAGATGCGTGCTCGCGACCCTGAACTTAATTTGAAGTGGGGTACAATTTGTACCCTGGTTGCTATGCCGACAGTAGATGGAAAAATGAGAAAAATCCAAGCTGCAAAAATGGAAGGTGTATTGAGAATTATTCAATCTGTTCCATCAAAAAAAGCAGAGCCATTAAAAGCATGGTTGGCGAGAGTTGGCAGTGATCGCATTGAGGAGACCATTGATCCAGAGAAAGCCATTGATCGGGCTTTTACTACATATTTGAAAAAGGGATATGATGAAGATTGGATAAATCAAAGGCTTCTGACTATCCGTGTTCGCAAAGAACTTACAGATGAATGGCACAAGCGCGGCGTACAGGAAGGTAAAGAATATGCCATTCTAACGGATGAGATTACAAAGGCTTGGGCAGGAATGTCTACCAGACAATATAAATCTCTGAAAGGTTTGAAGAAAGAAAATCTTCGTGACAACATGAGTACTACAGAACTTGTCTTAAATATGCTTGCGGAAACTTCTACAAAAGATATTTCCGTAGCTGTTCATCCAGCAGGCTTTGAGGAAAACCGCAGAGTGGCTCGTAGAGGAGGTGAAGTAGCTGGAATTGCGAGAAAGGCTTTAGAAGAACAAACAGGTATTCCGGTTGTTACCAGTATGAAAGCCTCTGATTTTCATAATCTTCTTACATCTATCATAGAGGCGGCTCCTGCATTGGTTGAGGAAGAAGACGGAGAGGATACTGACAATAATGAATAATTTTATGCTATAGAAAATTTGGAAATTAATTCAGGGAACATTAACTCTTTCTAATGCAGAGGCGGTTGCCCAGAAAGCAGAAGAGCTGGTTGCTGTTTGTGCCTGTAATAACTGAGAGCTGGATTATCAGCTTTTTATTTCATATGGAAGAACTTATAATAACTGGCAAAATCGGGGCTCATTAAAGAGCTCCGATTTTTTTCATGTGTTCTTTTAAGGTTTTTTCATATCCCATATCACTTAACTCGTAAAAATGTTCATTCTGTATTTCAGAAGGAAGGTACTGCTGTCTGACATAGTGATCCGGGTAATTGTGGGCATACTGATAACCGATTCCTTTGCCAAGCTTTTCGTGGCCGCCGTAGTGGGCGTCCTGAAGATGAACCGGCACAGTAGTCCGTGTTTTTTTTACAGAGTCCATGGCAGCAGCGATTGCGTTTACTGCAGAGTTGCTTTTTGGGGCGCAGGCCATATAGGCAACAGCCTGGGAGAGAATAATCTGAGATTCCGGCATACCTACCCGCTCAACAGCCTGTGCGGCAGCGGCAGCTACACAGATTGCCTGAGGATCAGCGTTTCCAATATCCTCGGATGCCAGTATCATGATTCTTCGGGCAATAAATTTGACGTCCTCCCCTGCATAGAGCATTTTAGCCAGATAGTATACAGCTGCATCCGGGTCGGAGCCGCGCATACTTTTTATAAAGGCAGAAATAATATCATAGTGATTGTCGCCTTTTTTGTCATACTGAATCACTCGTTTCTGGATGCACTCTGAAGCAACGTCAAGAGTCAGATGGATGAGGCCGTCCTGGCTTTTTGGTGTGGTAAGGATTCCAAGCTCTACTGCATTCAGCGCGCTTCTTGCATCGCCGCCTGCCATATCTGCCAGAAATTCCGCAGCATCCTGATCAATGACAGCGCCATAATTTCCCATGCCCCTGTCACAGTCGTTCACAGCCCGGAGGATCAAAGTCTGAATATCCTCATTGCTCAGAGCTTTCAGTTCAAAGATAATGGATCGGGACAAAAGAGCGCTGTTGACTTCAAAATAAGGGTTTTCTGTAGTTGCGCCGATCAGGATGATTGTTCCGTCCTCTACAAAAGGAAGAAGATAATCCTGCTGTCCTTTGTTAAAGCGATGGATCTCATCAATAAAAAGAATCGTCTTTTTGCCGTACATCCCCAGATTATCCTGGGCTTCCTTTACAACGGCTTCCATATCTTTTTTTCCTGCTACAGTTGCATTGATCTGAGTAAAATTAGCGCTGGTAGTATTGGCTATTACTTTTGCCAGTGTTGTTTTGCCTGTTCCGGGAGGTCCGTAAAAGATAACAGAGGTCAGTTTATCAGCCTTGATAGCGCGGTACAGCAGCTTGTCTTTTCCTACAATATGTTCCTGGCCTACAACCTCTTCCAGAGAAGTGGGGCGGAGGCGGGAAGCAAGAGGAGATTCTCTGTCCAGAGTTTTTGATTTTGCATATTCAAATAAATCCATAATAATCACTCCATTTTGAAAGTATAAATCTGGTTTTGTGTTATTACTGTTATCCCTGGGAATGTCAGAAATATTTTTAAAATTTACGGTTTACAAAGGGTTTCAGGGCTTCTGCAGAGCGGTTTAAAACCAGTTCTTCCGGGAAATCAAGCTCTTCAAGAAGGCTGCGCGCGCTTTCAAACTCATTGATGGCGCTGTCAAAATGAGCGTCGCTGCTCATAACAACAGGCACCTGATATTTCATGCACAATTTCAGCATTTCCGTATCATTTTCTTTTGCGCCCTGGCGAAAGCAGGATGGCTCCAGAGAATGGTTATTCAGCTCCAGAACCTTGCCGTATTCTCTGGCTCCCTGAACAAGTGCAGGATAATCAATTTCATAGCGTCCGTCATCCGGGTGGCCGATAATGTTTACATAGGGATTTTTCATAACATTCAGGTATGCTTCTGTGTTTTCAGCGCGTGAACCCGGTTTCATGCAGGGAAGATGAAGGCTGGCGATCACCACGTCCATATTTCTGAGTTCTTTTTCCCCCAGATCTACCTGTCCGTCTGAATCAAGAATATTAAGCTCAGTACCCAAAAGCAGCCGGATGCCGTGCAGCTCTCTGGGGACAACCTTCAGGTTATGAAAGTAAAAGTTATGGCAGGTACCGGGCATGGCAGGCGCATGCTCTGTAATTCCGAGAATTTCAAGGCCTTTTCCGGCAGCAGCGGCAGCCATTTCGTGAATGGTGCAGTAGGCATGTCCGCTGGCAACTGTATGTGTATGAAGATCAAGAACAGATGCGTATTTCATAAAAACCTCCGTTTTCAGTTTTTTTTCCTTGTATCCCCTTTATTATACTCCATTTTGTGCCATTTGAGGATACCTGTATTTTCTCTGTATGTTATCTGTTTTTCCGGCAAAAAGCACTTGCCTATCACGTGCTAAAGTGTTAAAATGTGTTATGCAGTAATAGGACAGTGATTTAAAGGAGCAGAGAATATGGGTAAAAAAATCAGAACAGAAGAGGTAGATCACCTATTTGAAGCGATTCTTTGTTTAAAAGATAAAGAAGAATGTTATACGTTTTTTGAGGATGTATGTACGATCAATGAACTTCTTTCTTTGTCACAGCGTTTTGAGGTAGCAAAAATGCTGACGGATAAACGGACATATCTGGATATCTCAGAAAAAACAGGTGCATCCACTGCCACTATCAGCCGTGTAAACCGTTCTCTGAATTACGGAAATGACGGCTACGAAATGGTTTTTTCCAGAATGAGAGAAAAGGAAGCTCAGAAAGAAAATTCCGAAAAAACAGAATAATACTCAGATTAAAAAGAGCAGAGAATACGGGCTTTACCGCATCTCTGCTTTTTTCTTATGAAGGAGTGTCCGGAGATTTGGACTCAGAGGTCATATACTGGTATATGTCCGCAGAAATCTTTTTTGTATTTTCTTTGGCTTCTGAGGAATTTTTTATATTATTGGACAAAACACAGAATACATAGGGGCTGGCGCTGTCCAGTACAACTGCCATATTGTTTTCAACAGAATCTGACTGAGTGCCTTCTGTACCGGCAGTTTCTGTTTCAGCCGGCAAACCTGAGAGAATCTTATCCTTTTCTGCCTGCTGCTTCAGAAGGGACAGCATTTCTGAGGAAGCACTGCTGTTTACTAATGTCTGATTATAGATTTCAGAAAGAAGGCGGCAGCAGTCTGAGGCGCTGGTGGTATTGGTTTTTTCTGAGCTGTCTGCGGTAAGTGGCGCTTCCAGTCTGGTGGATGTAAATCCATGATCCTGGCAGAACTGGTTTACAGCAGCAGCGCCTGATTTAAAATCTCCGTTTCCCAGAAGGGCAACAAGTTCATTGGCAGCGTTGCTGTCATTGGATGCGATCATCTTTTGGAGAAGGGGCTTCAGGGTTTTCTGATAATCGACGGATGCCTCTGAGGCCGGATCAGGATAAACCAGCTTTTCATATACGGCGCCCATGATATAGGACCGGATCAGACCGGCAGCCTGCATGGTCTCTTCTGCATGGATGGTGCTGTAATCGTCAGTAGCAGGGTCCATAACAGCAATTGCCCAGTTTTCACCTGATTTTTCCAAAGGAGAAGTATACTGAGTCTGAAGGCTTTCCGTAAGCTGACTGAGATGCTGGCCTTTGGCTGCTGTCTGCGGTTCTACAATACTGAAATATTCGTCAATCCCATCTGCAATCCCGGCAACCATTGCCGGATGGTTGGCAGTATTGGTAATATAAAGATCATCATTCTGATTACTCATAAATCCCATTTCAAGAATTGCAACAGGGACAGTGCTCCAGTTGGTTCCTGTCATATTGTCAGACGATATAATACCCTGATTTCCAAGCCCTGTGGCAGCGCAGTAGTGGTTGATGATACAGGAAGCAAGAGTGTTGCTTTTTTCTATGATATCTGAGGAAAGATACTGGTTGGCAGAAGTGGGAGCCATGGTCAGGGCTCCGGAAGCAGAGCTGTCTCCTGCGCCGTTTGCGTGAATTCGCACTGTAATATCAGCATTTTGCTGAGAAGCTAGCTCCGCTCGTTCTTTATTGCTGATAGCGGTTTCATTATCGGTTCTTGTCATAACAACTCGATAGCCCCTGTCAGTAAGCTCCTGCTGTAAAAGAAGGGAAACCTGCAGGTTGACCTCATATTCCGGAACGCCGGAGAAGTTTCCCTGTGTGCCGGAGGTTGCTTTTGCCTTGGTTTCACTGGAACCGGGAGCCATAGGCTCCGGGGCGCTCATATCAACAGAAGGCCCCTGATGTCCGGGGTCGATCACCACAGTGAAATCACCGCTTCCTGAGGCCGGAGACGCAGCGGTATTGGCGGCGTCCCAGTCGATGCCGGAGGGGGTTCCCTCAGCGGGGGAATCAGAGAAGGCTTCGGAGCCGTCCTCTGTCTGGGAAGAGGGGGGCCCTATCATGGCCTGGCCTTCCTCGCTTTCGTAGGAAGCGCCAAGGGCAGTAACCGGGAAGGTCAGTATAAGAAATCCGGCGGAAAGAAATTTCAGTATTTTTTTCATATGAATCCTCCTGAAAATAATGATTTATGTGATATAAAAATTGAAAAGCATTTGCTGAACATGGATTTTACAGAATCCTGTTTCCTATATGATAAGCTATAATAAACAATTTGAAAAGAAAAAAATACTTGCAAGACTTTTAGATTAAAATTATAATAACAATACATGAAAAAACTGCAAAAAACACGGAATAAAATATGCAAATTGCACACAGGAAAAGGTGGATTGCAGGGGAAGGAATGAAAAAGTTACATGAATGCAAAAAAGGCAGGATTACTGGCTCTGGCGTTCCTGGTAATCTCGGCTCAGTCTTCCTGCGGAACAGACAAGGCGCAGCAGACAGAAGAGGAAGTACAGGAGGTGGCAGAGGCGCCTGCAGAGGAACAGGAAGAGACACAGCCGGAAATTACTCCGGGAGAAATGCAGGGGCCTCAGCCCGAGGCAGAGGAACCGGAAAATTCAGAACCACAGGGAGATCCGGATCATCATCCGGAGCCGCCGCCTGAGGAGGAGATACAGAATGGCACAGGGGACGGAGCGCTTTCACCTCCGTCAGATGCTTCATCAGGAAGTGTGTTCGGGGGAACTCAATCCTCAGGGGCAGTAACAGATGAAGCGCTTTCCGGACTGCTTTCCAGTCTGGCGTTTCCCACAAATAACGGAAGCTGGTCCGCATATGTATGTAATATTTCAGCAAACACAGAGGGAAGTGTCAATGAACACAGAATGCAGGCAGCCAGTCTCATCAAGCTTTATATTATGGGAGCTGCTTATGAGAATTATGATAATCTGGCAGCGCAGTACGGTCAGGGAAACGTGGACAGCAATCTCCGTTCCATGATTACTGTCAGCGACAATGATGCGGCAAATACTCTTACCGGATATCTGGGAGGCGGAGACGCTGCTGTGGGAATGAATGTTGTCAATGAATACTGCAGTGTAAACGGATACAGCAATACGCACATGGGAAGGCTTTTGCTGCACAGCAATGAACTGGATGATAATTATACGTCTCCTGCAGACTGCGGACATTTTCTTAAAAAGATTTATGACGGATGGAAGTCAGGAGATCCAAAGGCAGCAGCACAGTTTGATCTTCTGGCAGCTCAGGAGAGAAGGAACAAGATTCCGGCCCGGATGCCTGCAGGCGTCAGTGTGGCAAATAAAACAGGGGAGCTTGCAGATGTGGAAAACGATGCGGGAATTATTTACAATACACAAAATGATCTGATTCTTGTATTTATGTCAGAGCAGCTTTCAGAAGCAGGCTCTGCCCAGAGCACCATAGCGGCGCTGAGCCGGCAGATTTACGACTATTATCAGCAGTAGGAAAGGCAGCAGAAGGGACGTCGTTTACAGGGATTGAAACAGCAAAGGAGCTGATTCACATAATATTCTAAAAGGAGGACAACGATATGAGTAGGAAATGGAAAGAGTTTTCAGGAATTGCCCTTTTGAAATGGGCGGCGCTATTTGCAGTGGCATTTGTGCTGTCTCTGCCTGTAACAGCAGAGACCGGATTTGCGGCAAATAATTACACAGTAACAGTTGCTTCAGGATACCTTGCTCTGAGAAATGCAAAAGCCTACGATTCATCCAATGAGATCGGAGAGCTGTATACCGGGGATACGGTGGATGTAACGGATTCAAGTGGGTCTACTTACTGGACTGTTTATTCTCCAAAGCATGGAAAAACAGGATATGTGAACAGAGCGTATCTGGCAAATTCAGCAGGCTCCAGAACAGTAAAGGTAGACAGCGGTTATCTTGCCCTGAGAAACGACAAGGCCTATGACAGCAAAAATGAGGTGGGCAAGCTGTATACCGGAGATACCGTACAGATCGCCAACACAAATGATGACACTTACTGGCTGGTATATGCTCCCGGACTTGGCAAGGGCGGATATGTAAACAAAAATTATCTTCAGGGCACCTCTTCCGGCACTTCAGGAGAAACAAGAACAGTCAGCGTAAGCAAGGGCTATCTTGCTCTGAGAAATGCCAAAGCCTATGATTCATCCAATGAGATTGGGGAACTGTATACAGGAGATACAGTACAGCTGATCGACACCAGCGACGCTACCTACTGGTATGTATATTCTCCGAAGCTTGGCAAAAACGGATTTGTAAACAAGAATTATCTGACAGGAGGTTCTTCTTCCTCAGGAACTGTTACAAAAACAGTCAGCGTAAGTAAGGGATATCTTGCTTTGAGAAGCGCCAAAGCCTATGACGCAGCCAATGAGATCGGGGAATTATATACCGGCGATACGGTACAGGTAACGGATACCAGTGATTCAACCTACTGGTATGTATATTCTCCAAAGCTTGGAAAAAGCGGATATGTAAATAAAGATTATCTTTACTGATAAAAAAGAACTTCGCTGAAATGTAAAGCGAAATGCAAAAAGGGGGCTTGAAAAAGTCCCCTTTTATATCACCGGTGATCAGAAGCAATGTTATTTTTTCGATTTTTTGCTTTTGGTAAATTCTTCATTGTTCTCATCCCGCAGTTCATCTACAAGCTGCTCGATGAGCATTTTTTTTGTGTACACATCAAAGCTCAGAAGACAGATAAAGGAAAAAAGCTTCAGAAATCTGCGGTCTTCTTCAGGCGCTGATTCAAAAGTAGCTTCAGCGGTATGGTAGCGTTTTACCAGATCTTCTTTCAGAAGCTCTACCTGGTCCTTTTCCATGCTGAACACCTCGTTGTAGATGGAAGTCAGATCCATGTCTGAATCTGAACGGAAATATTTTTCTGTGATAGGCCCCAGAAGCGTCTGGATGTCATTAATGGAAAGAATGTTTTTAAAATAATAAATAAAAATAAGCAGAAGAAGATGCTCCCTGGAATAACGTTTCTTTTCCGGGGACGGGAGCAGATTATTTTTGGCATAATTATTGATCATGGTTTTTGTCAGGATCTTATCTTCCGGATAACGCTTGGAGGAGGCAAGCTGTTCCTCCATAAAAGTAGTGACCTGATCCATGTATAAATTAATGTTCGGAATATCTTCCGGTTTAATATAATCAATTCTTGAAATACTTTCCAGTATACTGCCTATCATATCCTGTGTATTGATCGTCATAGTTTATCACCTCTGCATTCTATTATATAGTTTTCAAAACTACTTGTAAATATTTTTCTTACTGATTTTATTTGGAATTAAGGGTTATTGCTACTGATCATACAGCACTGTCCGGCCAGGCGTTTTGGCATAAATACTCCAGGATTCTGAACAGCTATTCATGAATGATCCGGTTTTTCTGTCGGTATTCTCTGGGAGACTGTCCATATACATTTTTGAAAGCCCGGGAAAAGTGAAGCTGATTGGGATAGCCTACCTGAACACTGATGTTTTTCACCGGCATATCTGAGGTTTTCAGAAGTTCTGCGGCTTTGGACATACGGTAGTGGATCAGGAATTCCTGTGGAGCCTGTCCGATCACTTCTTTAAAAATTTTGCCGAAGTAGCTTCTGTCCAGATTCAGTCTCTGAGCCATATCTTCTATGGTAATGGGAAGCGCATAATTCTGAGAGATAAAGGTAATGGCTTCATCCGTATAAAACTGGGATCGTTTTCCGTTCTGAACTCTGCGTCTGGAGGCGGAACCTGTAAGCAGGGCGTCCATGATCAGATAAAGGTGTCCGATCAGATGAAGGGACGAGGTTTCGGAGGGACTGGAAGCCAGATGGAGCAGTTCACTTTTCAGAGTTTCGGAAATCTGATGGGAGGTGGGGATAAAAACAGGGGATTCCGTGGAAAGTCCCGCAGTATCCAGGATCTCTTTTGCCTTCAGTCCGCTGAATTCCACCCATGCATATTCCCAGGGATCTTCTCTGTCGGCGAAATAGGTGTTGATCCGTTCCGGTTCAATGAGAAAACCCATACCGCCGTGAAGCTTGTATTCTTTTGTTGAGGTTTTTGTTTCGTCAACAAGAAGTGTGCCTTTGCCGGAAAAAATATAATGGAACAGAAAGTGATTTCTGACAGAAGGACCAAAGGAGTGGAGAGGACGGCATTTTTCATACCCATACTGGTATAAGGTCAGATCCATAAAGCGGTCGTCAGAAAACACATGGAACAAGGGAATAGGCATATTTATTCCTCCTTTTTAATTTGTATATGTGCAATAGTGCTAAAAAAATAATGATAATTATGTTATATTTAAACAAAAAAACTTGGTTTTTTTATATTATATACCTGAATGAGTAGTAACTTCAACTATATTCGTGAAAAAACGCATTATGATATAAAAATGGATTCATGCCTCCATTTACCGAAAGATAAGGTAATGATAAAATGGATTCATAAGAAACCGTATAAACTGTACAGAATATAAAGGGATCGAAAACCAGAGGAAAGGGGAAACGTAATGAGAAAAGTAAAACTGTTTACCTGGGCAGCCCTGGCAGGAATTCTTGGTTCCGGTATGGTGCTGTCCGGCTGCGGAGCTTCGGAAAAGGACAATGAAAAGACAAAAATAGAAATGGTCCAGTACAAACCGGAGGCAGTAAAAGCTTTTGAGAAGATGGAAGAAAAATTTAATGCCTCTCATGATGATATTGAGCTGGTCATAGAGTCTCCCAATGAGGCTATGACTGTTTTGAAGACCAGATTTATCAAAGAGGATCAGCCGGATATTATCGGAATCGGAGGAGATATTAATTATTCCAATTTTCTGGATGCGGATATGCTGATGGATATTTCTGACTTTGAGGGACTGGCAGATATCAAGCAGGCATATCTGGACATTGACAAAAATCTGGAATTTATTCCAAAGGATGGAGTATATGCAGTTCCTTATGCCGCAAATGCCGCAGGTATTCTTTATAACAAGGATATGTTTGAAGAAAATGGATGGGAGATCCCTGAAACCTGGAATGAGTTTCTTGAACTTCTTGATACCATTCAGGCATCCGGACAGCAGCCGCTTTATTTTGGATTTAAGGATGTCTGGACCTGTCTGGCGCCCTGGAATGCAATGGCCTGTGATCTGGCTCCCGCAGATGTGTGCCAGCAGGTAAACAGAGGAGAGACGACTTTCTCAGTGGAATACCGGGAACTGGCAGAAAAGATCCTTCAGCTTCTTCCCTATGCTCAGGAGGATCCTTATGCATACAGCTATAATGACGCCTGCACAGCTTTTGCAAGAGGAGAGTCTGCCATGTACTGTATCGGAAGCTATGCGGTACCTCAGATTAAATCAGTAAATCCTGATATGAATATTGATTCTTTTGTGTTCCCGGCAAATGACAGCGCAGACGGTCAGATCCTGAACTCAGGTGTTGACCTTCAGTTCTGCGTTATGGAGGACTGCAAAGACAAAGAAGCCGCCTATGAGGTTCTGCGTTTTATGCTGGAGGATGAAAACATCCAGATTTATCTGGACGATCAGAATGCTGTGCCGTGCAAAGAGGGAGACTTTACCCTGCCTTCTATGCTGGACGGTATGAAGGAATATATTGAACAGGGAAAAATGACAGATTATCAGGATCATTACTATCCGGCGGAAATGGCTGTGGATGCAATGATACAGACATATCTTATGAATCAGGATACAGATGCCTGGCTGAAAAAATTTGACAGCGACTGGAAGCGATACAACCGTGATCTGATCCGCAAGGTGCAGGAATACCAGGAGGAAAACGGGGAAGGAGGAAGTAAATCATGAAAGGAAATGACAGAAAACGTACTTTTTTGCTGATTACCATTCCGATTCTGGCATTATTTTTTGTTTTTAATACGCTGCCTCTGATCAAGGGATTTATTTACAGCTTTACAAACTTTAAAGGGTATGGAAGCTATGACTGGGTAGGACTCAGAAATTATATTGATCTTTTTCAGGACGTAAGAGTAGGGAAATCCTATTTGTTTACCTTTAAGTTTGCCATTGTGGCAACTATTATTGTAAATATTTTCAGTCTGATCCTTGCGCTGGGGCTGAACAGTAAGATACGGGCAAAAAGTGCGCTCAGAGGAATCTATTTTATTCCCAATGTTCTGGGCGGCCTGGTAGTGGGTTATATTTTCAGCTTTATCTTTACTTATATTCTTCCAGCTGTGGGAAAAGCTCTTGGAATTGATTTTCTCAGCAGCAGTATGCTGGCAGATACAAAGAGCGCATGGTTTGCCATTGTAATCGTGGCTGCATGGCAGGCAATTGCAATGAATACGATCATTTATATTTCCGGTCTTCAGACTGTGCCGGAGGATGTGTATGAGGCGGGGGCCATTGACGGGGCAACCGGATGGACAAAATTCAAAAACCTGACTTTCCCGCTGATCGTGCCGTTTTTTACCATCAATATGGTTCTCTGTATGAAAAACTTCCTGATGGCATTTGATCAGATCATGGCATTGACAAAAGGCGGCCCTGCACAGAGCACAGAATCCATCTCATTTTTAATCTACAAAAATGGTATGGACGGCGGACAGTTTGGATTCCAGAGCGCCAATGCAGTGATATTTTTTGTAGTCATTGTTGCAATTTCTGTATTTCAGCTGACATTTATGAATAAGAAGGAGGAGCAGTTATAATGAAAGAAAAATGCAAGCACACCGGTAAAACAAACTGGCCTGTAACAATTCTTCTGATCATGGGCTGTTTTACGATCTTTTTTCCTCTTTATATGGCTGTGATCATTGCTTTTAAAAAGCCCTCTGAAATGACAAACGATATTATGGGAGCGCTTTCCTTTCCTTCTTCCTGGAGCTTTGACAATTTTGCTGAGGCAATGAGAGTGACTGACTTCTGGAATTCTCTGGGAAATTCTCTGCTGATCACAGCGCTGACAGTAATAATTGCCATTCTGGTACATTCTCTTGCAGGATATGCCATTGGAAGAAATATGGGAAACAGTAAATTTTATAAATTCGCATATCTCTACATCGTTAGCGGAATGTTTGTTCCTTTTGCTATTCTTATGATGCCTCTGGTAAAACAGACGTCTCAGATGGGAATCGGAAACAGGGCTGGAGTAATTATCCTTTATGTGGTATTTTATATGCCTATGAATCTTCTTCTGTATTCCGGATATCTGAAAAATATTCCTCTTGCACTGGAAGAGGCTGCAAGAGTGGACGGAGCGGGAACCTGGAAAACTTACTGGAGTATTATTTTTCCGGTGATGAAGCCCATGCATGCAACGGTTGCCGTACTGACTGCCCTGGGAACCTGGAATGACGTAATGACGCCTCTTGTAATTATGTCCGGCACAGGCAAGAATACTCTGCCTCTGGCGCAGCTTAATTTCCAGACGCAGTTCGGAACAAATTATAACCTGGCCTTTGCATCCTATCTGCTGGCTCTGATCCCGATTCTGCTGTTTTATCTGTTCTGTCAGAAACAGATTCTGAACGGTGTGGTAAACGGAGCAGTGAAATAGAAGTGAAATGATAAAAACAGAATTGAAATCATAAAGAAAGTATATCTCCACAGGGGATAAAGTGAGGAAACAATTATGGCAATAGCAGTGAATGAAAAAGTATTTACCCTTTGCACAAAAAACAGCATGTACCAGATGAAAGCAGATGAACATGGGGTACTGCTTCATACCTACTATGGAAAAAGAACAGAGCAGATGGATTTTTCCTATCTGATCCAGAAGAGGGATCACGGATTTTCCGGAAATCCTTATGATGCAGAAACGGACAGAAAATATTCACTGGATACGCTGCCTCAGGAATATTCCTGTCAGGGAAACGGCGACTACAGGGAAAGCGCTTTTGCTGTAAGAAACCAGTATGGAGTTTCTGCTTCTGATCTTAGGTTCCAGGGGTATGAGATTCTGAAAGGCAAATATGAGATTCCGGGTTTACCGGCATTTTACGCAGAAGACAGCGCACAGGCGGACACACTTGTGATATCCATGAAAGACCGGGACGGGGAAATTCTGGTAAAGCTTTATTATGGTGTGTTTGAGGAATTTGACCTGATCACAAGGGCAGTCTGTGTGGAAAACCTGGGAGAAGAGGAGGTTTATCTGGAAAGAGCCCTGTCCTGCTGTGTGGATCAGACCTGCGGAAACTGGGACTGGATGACGTTTTATGGAAAACATGAAATGGAACGACAGGTTTCCCGTACGCAAGTTCATCATGGCATACAGTCTGTGGGAAGTTTAAGAGGAACCTCCAGTCACCAGTATAATCCTTTTGTGGTTCTGGCAGCTCCTCATACAACAGAAACTCAGGGAAACTGCTTTGGGGTATCTCTTCTTTACAGCGGAAGCTTTCTGGCTCAGGTAGAAAAGGATCAGTTTGATCAGACAAGAGTTCTGATGGGAATCCACCCGGGGAATTTCTGCTATAAGCTGCTTCCGGGACAAAGCTTCTGGACGCCGGAGGCCGCTATGGTGTACAGTGACAGCGGTTTTGAGGCAATGAGCCATAATTATCATAAAGCTATCAGAAATCATCTGTGCCGGGGAAAATTTAAGAATGCCAGACGTCCGGTTCTGATCAACAACTGGGAAGGAACTTATTTTGATTTTACAGGGGAAAAGCTTTTCCATATGGCAGAGGAAGCGGCTGATATGGGCGTGGAGCTGTTTGTAATGGATGACGGCTGGTTCGGAAAAAGAGATTCTGATAACAGCGGTCTGGGAGACTGGTATGTCAACGAGAAAAAACTGGGCTGTACTCTTCAGGAACTTTCCGCAAAAATCCATGGCCTTGGCATGAAATTCGGTATCTGGTACGAGCCGGAGTGTGTATCTGAGGACAGCAATCTTTACCGGGCTCATCCGGACTGGGCGTTTACCGTTCCCGGAAGGAAGCCGGTAAGATCAAGAAACCAGCTGGTACTTGATTTTTCCAGACAGGAGGTGCGGGATCATATTTTTGATCAGATGAGCGCCGTACTGGACAGGGCGGAAGTGGATTACCTGAAATGGGATTTTAACCGCAGTATCTGTGACGTATATTCTGCCGCACTTTCTGCAGACCGTCAGGGAGAGGTACTGCACCGTTATGTGCTGGGACTGTATGAGTTTCTGGAGCGGCTTGGAAAACGATATCCGGATATGCTGATGGAAGGCTGCAGCGGCGGCGGAGGACGTTTTGACGCAGGAATGCTTTATTATACTCCTCAGATCTGGTGCAGTGATGACACAGATGCCATTGAACGTCTGGATATCCAGTACGGAACTTCCTTTTGCTACCCGGTCAGCACGATGGGAGCTCATGTATCCGCCTGCCCAAATCATCAGACAGGAAGATCTGTCCCTCTGAGTACACGGGCCACAGTAGCCATGGCAGGAACCTTTGGATATGAGCTTGATCCTGCAAAGCTGACTTCAGAAGAAAAGGCAGAGATCAGGGAACAGATTATAAGGTTTAAAGAGTATTATGAGCTGATACAGACAGGAGATTATTTCCGTCTCACATCTCCGGATACAGAAAGGTATTATTCCGCCTGGGAGTTTGCTGCTTTGGATAAAAAAGAGGCTCTTGTAAGCGTGGTGGCTTCCAGGGTACGCGCCAATGACCAGCCGGCCAGAGTGCTTCTGAGAGGGCTTCAGGAAAACGAAATCTATGTCTGTGACGGAAAAGAATATACAGGAGGCGCGCTGATGTATGCAGGATTTCCGCTTCCGGAAGCCAAACAGGAATATGAGAGCTGGAATTTCCATTTTTTATTAAAAGAATAACGAATTTATCATGAACAGAAAATAAGGTTTTACAGCGTGACAGCTGAAAATAGTTTATATATACTAACTTTAATAAGACTGTACATAATTAACACGGATGAGAGACTGGCATTATAAGACACAGAAAGAAGTGAAAAAACGATGCCGCTATCTATGGTAAATCAGGGAGAACCCCATATCGTTATTGGTACGCTGATCTCAGGAGGCTGTGTGGGAACAGGAAAAATCTGACAGAAGTCAGGAGGGATATTAATGGGAACATTTGTTGTACTTGCAGTTCTTATACTGGCAGTAGGGCTGGTGCTGAGAAGTATGATTCGGGCGAAAAAAGCCGGAAAATCTCTTCAGTGCGGCTGTGACTGCTCAAGCTGCGGAGGACATTGCTGCAGTTCAGAGGTAAAAGAAAATCACACAAAATAAAACGTGCAGGAAAGTCTGTGAATAAAAAAGTAATTTCTGTATATGATGATAGTAACAAAAGGCTGGTTAAAAATACCGGCCTTTTTTCATATCTTTATGTTGGATCATATGGAGGGATTACTATGTGGGGATTTATTGTGGCACTTGTTTCAGGCGCGCTTATGAGTATTCAGGGAGTTTTTAACACAGAAGTGACAAAGCAGACCAGCCTGTGGGTATCTACAGGCTGGGTCCAGCTTTCAGCCTTTGCCGTCTGTGTGCTTGCATGGCTTTTTACAGGCAGAGAAAGTATCGCTGCATTGTGGCAGGTGGAAAATAAATATACGCTGCTGGGCGGAGTTATAGGAGCCTTTATCACAGTTACCGTGATTCAGAGCATGGGTGCCCTGGGACCGGCAAAGGCAGCCATGCTGATCGTTGTCTCCCAGCTTCTTGTGGCCTATGTGATCGAGCTTTTTGGACTTTTCGGTGTGGAAAAGGCTGTGTTTGAGTGGAGAAAGGTTGTGGGAATGGCTGTGGCTATTGCAGGTATCATAATCTTTAAATGGCAAAAATAGTACTTACCTATTGTAAAAGCACCGGGAATTCGTTAAAATAGGATATGGTCAGGTATGAGAATCGGGGAAAAGATAAGGAGTGACCCGATATCAGAGTACAGAAAATAAATCTAAAATCAGTAAATCTGAGAATCCTGTTTCTTTTTTTCCTTTTTATTGTCAGTCCGGGAATGTGCGGCTGCGCAGATAGGGAAACGGAGCTTCTTCTGGAAGAGGAACAGGAGGAACTGTCAGCTCAGGCTGAGGAAACAGCTGATAAGGAGCAGGAGAAGGACCTTGCTTCCCCAGAGGAAGCTGTTACGGAGAAACCGTCTTCTGTGCCCGCGCAGCCGCCGGAGGAAATTTACGTGGATGTGTGCGGAGCTGTTGTGCAGCCGGGAGTATACGCAATGAAGTCTGACAGCAGAGTGTTTCAGGCTATTGAAGCAGCCGGAGGCTTTCTTCCGGATGCGGCGGGAACAAGCATTAATCAGGCCTGCGCGTTAAGTGACGGACAGCAGATTTATGTACCTACAAAAGAAGAGGCGGAAAAGGGAATGGCAGGGCAGCCGTCAGGAGGCGCTGCAGATCCGGGTACCGGCGGAGCTGTAACGGAAGCAGCAGGAACAGGGGAAACGCAGGATTCAGGAACAGTAAATCTGAACACAGCAGATTCTGCAGCGCTTCAGACACTGCCCGGTATCGGCGAAGCCAAGGCCCAGGCCATTCTGGCCTACCGGGAGGAAAAGGGCGGCTTTTCCGGTACGGAGGAGCTGATGAACGTGCCGGGGATCAAGGAAAGCACCTTTTCAAAGATAAAAGACAAGATTGCAGTAGAATAAGGAGATTGTAAATGAGCAGGAAAGTATTAGTGGTAGATGATGAAAAACTGATCGTAAAGGGCATCCGTTTCAATCTGGAACAGGACGGTATGGAAGTGGACTGCGCTTACGATGGTGAGGAAGCAGTGGAAAAGGCAAAGGAAAAGCATTATGACATTATCCTTCTTGATCTTATGCTTCCCAAGATGGACGGCCTTGAAGTCTGCCAGCAGATCAGGGAGTTTTCCAATGTTCCCATTGTAATGCTTACTGCCAAAGGCGAGGATATGGATAAGATCCTGGGACTGGAATACGGCGCAGACGATTACATTACCAAGCCTTTTAACATTCTGGAGGTAAAGGCAAGAATCAAGGCGATCATGCGCCGCGCCCGTTCAGAAAGCGAGGAGAAGGAAAAGGCCAAGACCATTGAGACAGGTGATCTGAAGCTTGACTGCGAGAGCCGTCGTGTGTTTATCGCAGGCAAGGAGATCAATCTGACAGCGAAAGAATTTGATGTGCTTGAGCTGCTTGTATTTAATCCGAACAAGGTTTACAGCCGTGAAAACCTTCTGAATATTGTCTGGGGATATGAATATCCGGGCGATGTGAGAACTGTGGATGTACATATCCGCCGTCTCCGTGAAAAAATCGAGGCGAATCCCAGTGAGCCGAAGTATGTACACACCAAATGGGGTGTAGGCTATTATTTTCAGGCATAAGCCATGAAAAAGAAAAACAGGTTTTTTAAGAGTCTGCGTTTCCGGATCCTGATCATTCTGGTGATTCTGGGAATTGTACCCAGTGTGATCGTTACGCGGATGATGATCGGCAATTATGAGAAACAGGCTGTGGCAGTAAGGGCAGGGGCAGTCAGCAATCAGTGCAGTATTCTTTGCAATCAGATCATTAAGGAAAATTATCTCAATGATCCCAGCTCCGAGGCTGTAAACGGCAAGCTTGAAATGCTGTCCAATGTGTATGGCGGTCGTATCCTGATCGTGGACAGGGATTTTAAGATCGTAAAGGATACCTATCATGTGGATGAGGGGAAAACTCTGGTTTCTCCAAAGATCATCCGCAGCTTTAAGAAAGGGGAACCTACGGATTATCAGAGAAAGGGACAGGTGATCGAGTTCGCAGTTCCTGTGAGAAGTGCGGATGTTCCTCAGATTCAGGGAGCCATGCTGATGACGATCTCCTGCAGTGAGATCACGGCTACCATGATGGAACTGAATTATCAGGGACTTCTTCTGATCGCAGTGATCGTGGTTCTGTCTGTTTTCCTTGGATATATTCTTGCCACTGTTCTGGTGAAGCCTCTTGCCCGTGTAACCAAGTCTATTGAAGATCTTACGGACGGATATCAGAATGATGAGATCTCCGTACCGGATTATACGGAGACAGAGCTGATCACAGATGCTTTTAATAAGATGCTGGCAAGAATGAAGGTTCTGGATGAATCCAGGTCCGAGTTTGTTTCCAATGTGTCCCATGAGCTGAAAACGCCAATGACCTCCATGAAGGTTCTGGCAGATTCTCTGGTAGGCCAGCAGGGAGTTCCGGAGGAGCTTTATCAGGAATTTCTGCAGGATATTACTGCTGAGATCGACAGAGAGAACCGGATTATTACAGATCTTCTCAGTCTGGTAAAAATGGATAAAAAGACAGCGGATCTTTCCATACAGCACATGGATATCAACCAGCTTCTTGAGGACATCCTGAAGCGTTTAAGACCTATTGCGGATAAAAGGAGCATTGACCTGATCCTTGACAGCTTCCGTCCGGTGGAGGCGGATGTGGATGAGATCAAATTTACTTCCGCTATCAGTAATCTGGTGGAAAATGCCATTAAATACAATGTGGACGACGGATGGGTCAGAGTATCCATAGACGCGGACCACAAATATTTTTATGTGACTGTGGCAGATTCCGGGATGGGAATTCCGGAAGATTCCCTGGAGCGTATCTTTGAGAGATTTTACCGTGTGGACAAATCACATTCCAGAGAGATCGGAGGCACGGGACTGGGACTTGCCATTACAAGAAGTACCATTGCCATGCATCATGGCGTGATCAAAGTATTCAGCAGAGAAGGCGAGGGAACAACGTTTTCCGTTCGTATTCCGCTGTCATATATTCCGTAGGAGGTGCCGGATGAAGAAATTTTTAAGTGTCCTTCTTCTGGCTGTTTCTGTATGTATGCTGGCTGCCGGCTGCAGTATTGAAGTAGAAGAACAGCAGACGCCGGATAAATACAGCTTTTATTATCTGAATGCAGCAGAGACAACTCTGGAGAGGGAAGCATATGAACCAAAAGAGGAATCAGCAGACTTTATGGTCCGTGAGCTGATGCAGAGCATTGGAAACAGGAAGGTTCCGGAGGACGGGATCGCACTGCTTCCGGAAGAGGTAATACTTAATTCTTATGATTTTCAGGATGATGTGCTGGTTATTGATTTCAGCGCCCAGTACCATGAAATGAGCAGAGCCAGAGAAGTCCTTACCAGAGCCGGGATTGTAAAAACCTTTTTGCAGGTGCCGGATATCCACCGTGTTCGATTTACTGTGGAGGGGCAGGAGCTTACGGATTCCCGGAACAATAAGATCGGGGATATGACAGAAGAAAGCTTCCTGGAGCTTTCCGGCAAGGATACCGATTACAGGTATGATACTTTTACCCTGTATTTCGCAGACAAAAGCGGGAAGAAGCTGGTAAAAGAGGAGAGAAATATTTATTACAGGCGTACCCTTCCAAAAGAAAGAGTGGTGCTGGAACAGCTTGCCAAGGGTCCCATGGAGGAAGGGCATTATGCGGTGATTCCGGAAAAATCCGTGATCCTCAGCGCTACCATTGCAGACCGGATCTGTTATATCAATATGAACAGGGCGTTTCAGGAGGAAGCACTGGATGTGTCAGAAAGCATTCAGATCTATTCTGTAGTGAATTCTCTTCTGGATTCCTGTGAGGCAGATAAGGTTCAGCTTTCTGTAGAAGGAAGTATGGACGGAAATCTGAGAAGCAGTATGCCTCTTTATACATTTTATGAAAAAAATGATCAGTTGGTGGTTCACGAAAAAGAGGAATCCTGACAACTGTCATTCATATCTTTTTACATGATTTTATACGGAAAGGAAGGCAAATGACAAGACGTCCGGTTTGTCTTGTTTGTCTGTTCCTGATGCTGTGTATGTGTCTGGCTGATCTGGCAGGGGTTCCGCTGATACGCGGAACTCCTTTGCCGGAAACAGTGCAGACCTACATAAAAAAGCATCCGGACTCTGTGATCTGCGGGGAGGTACAGAGATGCCAGGCAACAGAATTTTCCTTTTCTGTCTATCTGAAACAAGTCGTTCTGATCTGTCGGTCAGAAAAAATTCCCATTGAAAATGTAAGAGTATTTTTAAAAACAGAAGAAGAGCTTCCGGCAGGCACGGCTGTGTGTATTTCCGGGAAGCTGGAACAGGTGGAAGCGCCGAGAAATCCCGGTGAATTTGATTCCAGACAGTATTATGCCTGCCAGCACATTTATTATTTTATGAAAAATGGAATCATAAAAAGAAAAAGCAGAGCTTATTCAGGATATCAGCAGTTTTTGCTTGAGCTGAAGGACCGGATACATACGGTACTGAAGCTTTCTGCAGGCAGGGATGCGCCGGTTTTTGAGGCAATGCTTCTTGGAGAAAAAAGTGAGCTGGATCAGGATCTGAAGCTCCGGTATCAGATGGCGGGAATGGTTCATATTCTTGCTATATCAGGCCTGCATATCAGTATTCTGGGGATGGGGCTGTTCTCCCTTTTAAAAAGAATCGGGCTGGGGAACGCAGGGGCAGGACTTGTCTCTTTGTATGTGATGCTTCAATATGGAATGCTTACAGGAGGAAGCGTGTCTGCCATGAGAGCAGTGTGTATGTTTGTTTTAAATGTAGGAGCAAGAGTTCTGGGACGGACCTATGATCTTATGACTGCACTGGCTCTCTCAGCAATTTTTCTTCTGCTTGATTCCCCTGCATATCTTTACAGCAGCAGTTTCCTTTTATCCTTCGGAGCAGTTGTGGGGCTGGGGGCGGTATCGCCACATCTGATCAGAATTACAGGCGCAAAAGGAAAAGCAGGGAAAGCTCTGATTTCTTCTCTTTCTGTTCAGGCCGTAACGCTTCCGGTTATGCTGGTGTTTTTCGGAGAGGTGTCTGTGATCGGAATCCTTTTGAATCTGTTTGTTCTTCCCACTGTGGGAGGTGTTCTTATAAGCGGCCTGTGCTGCTCAGTGCTGGGGCTTTTCAGTGTGAATGCAGGGAGGGCGGCAGCGGTTCCGGGCAGAATACTTTTATGGCTTTACGAAAAAGTCTGTACGTTTGCCGGAAAGCTGCCTTTTTGTACCTGGATCGGGGGGCTTCCGGAAATATGGCAGAGTATCAGCTACTATCTGCTGCTGGCATCAGGAATTATCCTGGCATATGTTATGGCATCCGGGATACAAAAAAAAGAAGAAAATCAGTTGGCTGTTGGGAAAAAAGTGTCCGAGAACTCGGACAAAATCAGAGGAGTGTTCAGGAAAGCTGCAAAAAGGGCGTATCCTGCAGGGATTTTTCTTCTGGCAGCTGCGGCAGGGATTTTTGTCCTTTCCCGGAAACCTGGAAAGGAGCTCAGAATTACCTGTCTGGATATCGGACAGGGTGACGGGATTGTGCTGGAAATTCCGGATGGAGGAGTTTTCCTTATGGACTGCGGAAGCAGCAACAAGAAAAATACAGCCCAGTATCAACTTCTGCCTTATCTGAAAAGCAGAGGGATTTCTCATATAAACGGGATTATGATCTCCCATACAGATAAGGATCATATCAGTGGGATCATGGAGCTTCTTGAATTTATGGAGCAGGGCCTGACCTCTGTAAGAAGCGATGCTCTGATACTTCCTGACTGGGAGGAACCGCCGGAAGTATACAATACTCTGATCCATCTTGCGCAGAGTGCCGGAATGAAGGTGCTTCAGGTGGAAAGTGGAAACAGTTTTCGTATGGGAGAAGCCGGCTTTCATATTCTGGCTCCTGCAAAAGACGCTCTGGGAGAAGATGTGAATGAAGAAGGAATGGTTGTAGAGCTGGAGTACAGAGATTTTCGCGGACTTTTTACCGGAGATGCAGGAGAACCTGCGGAAAAAGCAATCCTGAACAGGCTGAGAGATGTGGATTTTTTAAAAGTAGGGCATCATGGTTCCCGTTATTCTTCCTGCCGGGAGTTTCTGGATCAGGTGAAGGCAGAGGTTGCAGTGATCTCATGCTCAGACTCCAATACCTACGGGCATCCCTCACCGGAAACAACACTCCGTCTGAAAAAATCAGGGGCAAAAACAGAATTTACCATGAAAAGCGGGGCTGTGTCAGTCTGTACAGATGGAAAGAGGATGTGGGTACAGAGATTTTTGGAAGAATAAATTAGGAATTTTCAAAAAAACTTGATTTTTCTTTAGCTCTTTTATATGATAAAACGTGAAAGGGAAAAAGCAGAAAATGTTTGACAGAATCTGACAGAATGAACCGGATGTCTGCCGGACTATGTGTTTTTACAGGAAACAGCTGAAAAAGCTGAGAAATAAAGGAGGATGCAAAGTGAAAGTTTTAGTTTACAGAAAATGCAGTACTTGTCAGAAAGCTCTTAAATGGCTGGACGCACATGGCATCAGCTTTGAGGAAAGAGCAATGGTAGAAGAACATCCAACATATGAAGAACTGAAAGAATGGTATGAAAAAAGCGGAATGCCCCTTAAAAAATTTTTTAATACAAGCGGAAATCTTTATAAACAGATGAATCTGAAGGATAAATTAAAGGATATGTCAGAGGAAGAGCAGCTGAAGCTTCTTGCCACAGACGGAATGTTGGTGAAAAGACCTCTTGTAGTCGGAACAGATTTTGTTCTGACAGGATTCCGTGAAAAAGAATGGGAAGAAAAAATGCTTTAAGCTTCAGACAGAACAATTGAGTTTCGGGGAAAGGAAACGGAGGAATAAAAATGTCAGATCATGAAATGATCAATCTGGATGAAATGGGAAGCCTGAAGACCAGTATGGAGAGCCTGCAGGAAACACTTCTGAATAATCACCGGATCGATCCAAACCTTTATATTGAGTATGATGTAAAAAGAGGACTGAGAGATTCAGCAGGTAAAGGCGTTCTTACCGGACTTACAGAAATTTCAGATGTAAATGCCTATGACCTTGTAAATGGAAGGAAGATCCCGGCTGAGGGAAGTCTGTATTACCAGGGCTATAATATTTATGATCTGGTAAACGGACTGGAAGGACATAAATTTGGATTTGAGGAAACCATTTATCTTCTGCTTTTCGGACAGCTTCCTTCAGAAAAGGAACTGGAAATGTTTAAAGAGGTGATGGCGCAGTTTGAAACTCTGTCAGGCCGGTTTGTGCGGGATGTTGTGATGAAGGCGTCCAATGCGGACATTATGAATTCCATGCAGAGATGTATTCTTACCTTATACACCTATGATTCCAGACCGGAGGATATTTCTGCAGAAAATGTTCTGCGCCAGAGTATTGAACTGATTGCCAAGCTGCCGCTGATCGCAGTTTATTCCTATCACTCATACCGCCATTTCCGTAAGGATGAGACTTTATTTATCCGGAATCCGCAGAAGGGGCTTTCTCTTGCAGAAAATATCCTTCTGATGCTGAGACCGGACAGCTCTTACACAGAGCTGGAAGCCAAGGTTCTGGACATTGCTCTGATGCTTCATGCAGAGCATGGCGGAGGAAACAACTCTACGTTTACCACCCATGTGGTTACTTCATCAGGAACAGATACCTATTCCTCAGTGGCAGCTTCTATCGGCTCTCTGAAAGGTCCGAGACACGGCGGGGCAAATCTGAAGGTGCAGGATATGTTTGCCGATATCAAAGCCCATGTGAAAAACTGGACAGATGAGGCAGAAGTAGAGGCATATCTGTGCAGGATCCTGAATAAAGAAGCCTTTGATCATTCCGGTCTGATCTATGGAATGGGTCATGCAGTATACACTCTGTCCGATCCCCGTGAGGTGATACTGAAAAAATTTGCCCGCAAGCTTGCCGAGGAAAAGGGAATGATGGAGGAATTTGCTCTTTATGAGCTGGTGGAGCGACTGGGAAGCCGTCTTGTTATGGAACAGAGGAAAATGTTTAAAAATGTGTGCGCCAATGTGGATTTTTACAGCGGTTTTGTATATACTATGCTGGGCATCCCCAAGGAACTGTTCACACCTATTTTTGCCATTGCCCGAATTCCCGGATGGAGCGCTCACCGTCTGGAAGAAATCCTTAACGCTGGCAAGATCATCCGTCCTGCATATAAATATGTGGGACATCATAAGGAGTTTGTTGCGATGCCGGACAGAGATCCCTGCATGGAGTATCCTTGTATGGATGAGGAAAATGATAAAAACGGGGATTGAAAAACAGAATTATTTCTGGTATACTGAACCGACATAAGGGAGTAGTCGGTATCATATGGAAAAATAAGATTTTTGAAAAATGGTATGATGAGGTCAACATTCTGGAGTAGATCCTGGCCCCATCTGAAATGACGAGACTTATCTGCACAGGGCGGATAGTCTCGTTTTTTGCGCCCTGTGCAAGAAAAGCAGATCGTCTGTGCTTACTGCTTCTCTGATAAAATACTTACATTGGAGGAAAATCAAATGGGATTATGGGAACTTTTTGTACTTGCAGTGGGACTTTCCATGGATGCTTTTTCTGTGGCAGTCTGTAAAGGACTTTCTGTCTGTCAGATCAGAAAAAAGCAGATTCTGACCGTAGGACTGTATTTTGGATTTTTTCAGGGATTTATGCCCCTGGTGGGATATCTTCTGGGAACTGGCTTCCAGGAAAAAATCCAGAGCATTGATCACTGGATCGCATTTATTCTTTTGTCCCTCATCGGTATCAATATGATCCGGGAATCCGGAGGAGAGGCAGAAAATCTGGACGCCTGCTTTACATTTAAGGCAATGCTGCCTCTGGCTGTAGCCACAAGCATTGATGCTCTGGCAGTGGGAGTGACATTTGCGTTTCTGAAGGTTCAGATCATTCCGGCAGTGAGCTTTATCGGAATTACAACCTTTGTGATTTCCTGTGCGGGAGTTCTGATCGGAAACCGGTTTGGGGCAAAATATAAATCAAAAGCAGAAATTGCCGGAGGTATCGTCCTGATCCTTATGGGAGTTAAGATACTGTTGGAGCATACCATTCTGGCCTGAAATAATCTGGAGAGAACATATATTTAATTTTTACAGAAAAAACGCCGCAGAACTGCTTTCGGACACCTGGTTTTACAGATAAAATACGTAACCAGGGCGACCGGCAGATCTGCGGCATTTTTAGTACCATAAAGCGATCCTCAGGAACTGAGGGGGTCTGAAGCAGAATTGTCCTATTTGTTATGCAATAAGATAGTCTGCTGCCATTCGTTCAAGCTCTTCCGGATTGGCATTTCTCCATGTATGGAAATCCTGTCCGGACAGGGCAACTGTTTTTCCAAGGGTAACAAGAAACTCAGGAATATCTTTCTGAAGAATGGTTCCGATTTCTTTTCCCATGGATTCATTTCCCTGTGTCTGACAGCCATTGATATAAAGCACAAAAGCCGGATGAACTTTGCCGTCCACAGATTTTGCGGCGCCACGGAAACCGATCTCTCCGGTCTGATGTGTTCCGCAGGAGGACGGGCACCCGGAAATATGGATCTGTGGAAGGGCTCCGTCCGGAATTTCTGCGTCACGGACTGCTTTTACGCAGGAGAGCAGAAGCTCCTGAGAGTCGCGAAGCCCGATCTGACAGATGGAAGCTCCGATACAGCTTACAGAGGTTTCAAAAAGAGATTCAGCTCCGTCTTTTGTCAGTTCCAGAACTTTTTCTGCTTCTTTTCCGGTAAGATTTACAATATATGCGCTTTCATCCGGAGAAAGACGGATTTCCGCATCTCTGATGCCCGCAAGATATTCTGCAAGACGACAGAAAGACTCAACAGAAGGCTGACCGCCAATAGGATGCCAGATAACAGTGTAGAGTCCCTCCTGTTTCTGGGCAATCACACGGGAACTTTCCGGAGTATTGCCGTCCGGCTGTTTGGATACCGAGGAAACATTTACAGTAATATCCAGATCCTCTCCGGAAGCAAAAACCTCATCCAGTTTTTCCAGATATGCTTTTTTATAGTTTTCAGCGCCGCCCAGAGAATCCTGCATGTAGCGGGTTCTTGCTTTTGCACGGTTTTCATAATTTCCGTATGCGCAGAAAGTCAGCCACATGGCTTTAATATAGTAGAGAATCTTTGATGGCGGAACAGATTCAGCAACCCTGATACCAAGGCGGGGATTGTTTCCAAGTCCTCCGGCGCTGTATACGTCAAAGGTTCCGTTTTTATTTGCTGCAAATCCCAGGTCACGGTAGGTTGCATGAGTAAGGTTGGCAGGTGAATTTGAGAATCCCACCTTTAATTTCCGGGGCATTTTCGGAGCTTTTATAAAATTCATAAGATATTCTCCGGCAGCCTCTGCATAGGGCAGCACATCAAAATATTCGCCTGATTCCACACCGGAAAGAGGAGAACACATGACATTGCGGGGGAAATCACCGCCTCCGCCCATGGTAACAATACCTGAGGAAAGCGCTTCTTCTGCCAGTGTGCAGATAGTATCCGGCTGAAGATCATGAAGCTGGACTGTCTGACAGGTAGTAAAATGGATACGGCTGATCTTGTGCTCCTGAATCGCCTTTGCTGTAAAAGCAAGCTTTTCCTTTGTGATTCTTCCGGCAGTCATCCGGAGACGGAGCATTCCCTTTTTTCCGTCTTTTTGTGCATAGCTTCCGTACAGACCGGAAAAGCCTTTGTAGTCTTTTTTTGTTATTTCGCCGTTATAAAATGCTATGGTTTTTTTTCTGAAAGCGGGCATATCCTGTTTCCAGGACTGCAGATCGATTTTGTAATTCATTCATGTACCTCCGTTTAGATGAACCTGCAGCAGTAAAAGATGATTCTGCGCAGATGTTTTTGAGTGAAAAAGTCAGGAAGTCCATATGGAGCAAAAACTTTCTGACATGTCTATATTATAAAAGTGTGGGAGAAGAAAGTCAAAATAAATTAAAGCGCCAGAAGTTCCGGACGCTAAGAAGGAAACACAGAAAAAGAGGCGGAAATAAAGCCTGAAACAAGGCTGCCTTCATTGCGCAAAGCAAAGGAAACTGATATACTGAAAGAAACCGTTCTGTGTATTTTCAGAGGGGAAAATTGTGTGGTAATCATGCATGGGGACAGAATATGAAAAAGAAGGACAGAAGTGGAACAACCATTAAAGACGTAGCGCGGGAAACGAATCTTGCGATTTCTACAATCTCCAAATATATGAATGGAGGTACAGTTAGAAAAAAGAATCAGGAGTTGATTGAGGCAGCAGTAAAAAAGCTGAATTATTTTCCAAATAATACTGCCCGATGGCTTCGGACAAGCAAAACTTACAGAGTAGGTGTAATAGCAGGAATTGTAAACAGTCCTCATACGTCAGCGATACTGAATGAAATAGAAAAGAAGCTCAGAGACCATGGATATTCAGTTTCGTTTTTCAGTTTTGACGAAAATCTGGATAAAACAAAAGAATATGTGGAGTATATGATTTCAAATGGAGTGGATGGAATGTTGATCACAATTCCGGGAAATACGGAAGGTCAGCTGATTTTTCCGGAGAATCTGAGGATTCCGGTGGTTACTATTGAGGAAAACAGTGGAGTCATACAGGGGGATTGTGTACAGACAAGTTGTACTCAGGGAGCTTATGAGATTACGGAGCATCTGATAAAAAACGGACATTCCAGTATTGCGGTTATTGAGGGACGCAGAAATTCTCTGACTGCCAGCGAGAGAATGAAAGGATATTTCAGGGCTATGGAGGATTATGGAATTCCTGTAAGACCGGAATATGTTGTTCAGGGGGATTATATCTATCAGGGGGGATATCTGGGAATTCATGAGCTGTGGAAGCTTAATGAAAAACCAACAGCTGTTTTTGTTACAAATTATGACATGAGTATGGGAGCTATGGAGGCAATTTATGATTTGGGAATCAGAATTCCCGAGCAGCTGTCAGTTGTTGTTTTTGATGATTTTGAGCTGTCTGTTATGGTAAATCCAAAACTGACATCAGTACGTCAGCCGCTTGCAGAACTGGCAGATGCAGCCTGTGAGCTTTTGCTGCGCAGGATGAATGGAGATGAAAGTGATTATCCGAAAAGAATCAGGATGATGCCATCCTGTATTTATCGGGAGTCTGTTCAGGATCTCAACAGATAGTGAAAAATTTATCAAATAATATAGTTGACTATTTTTGTCCAGAATGATAAAATATTGTCAATCAAGAAAAATGGAGGGTACAATTATGAATCAGTGTTTTGGATGCTCTACCTGCAAAAGCGCAGATAAGCCGTTGGAAGGATTTATCGCGGATCTGCCTATGGAAACTTCCCATCACAGAGTAGAGGGACAGAGTGCAAAGTGTGGATTTGGTCTTCAGGGTGTCTGTTGCAGACTCTGCTCTAACGGACCGTGCCGTATCACACCAAAGGCGCCAAGAGGAATCTGCGGAGCAACTGCAGATGTTATTGTAACAAGAAACTTTTTAAGAGCAGTGGCATCAGGCTCCGGCTGCTACATCCACATTGTAGAAAATACTGCACTGAACGTACTGAAAACAGCACAGGCAAAAGGCGAACTGAAAGGCCTGAATGCGTTAAACTATCTGGCAGATGAAATGGGCATTGTATGTGATGACATTTACGAAAAGGCAGAAAAAGTTGCGCGTAAGGTTCTGGATGATCTGTATAAGCCGGAATATGAAAAAATGGAGCTGGTAGAAAAGCTTGCCTATGCACCGCGTTTCCAGAGATGGAAAGAACTGGGGATTCTTCCGGGAGGTGCAAAGGGAGAAGTATTCCACGGAGTGGTAAAATGTTCTACAAACCTGAATTCCGATCCGGTTGATATGCTTACAGACTGTCTGAAGCTTGGAATTTCCACAGGACTTTACGGACTGACACTGACAAATCTTCTGAACGATATTCTCCTGGGAGAGCCTGAGATCCGCATGGCTCCGGTAGGACTTCGCGTAATTGACCCTGAATACATAAATATTATGATCACCGGACATCAGCATACAATTTTTGTTGATCTTCAGGAAAAACTGAAAAGCCCGGAAGCAGTTGCAAAGGCACAGGCGGCAGGTGCAAAAGGCTTTAAGCTTGTAGGCTGTACCTGCGTAGGACAGGATCTTCAGCTTCGCGGCGCTCATTACACAGAGGTATTTGAAGGACACGCAGGAAACAACTACACAAGTGAAGCGGTTCTTGCCACCGGCGGAATTGACGCAGTTCTTTCTGAGTTTAACTGTACTCTTCCGGGAATTGAACCGATCTGTGATGAGCTGAAGATCAAACAGATATGTCTGGATGATGTGGCAAAAAAAGCAAATGCAAAAATGATGCCTTTTGATTTTGACAGACGTGAAGAGCAGAGCATGGAAATCATTGACGAGATCGTAGAAGCATATAAGGCCCGCAGAGGCAATGTTCCTATGAATCTGTTCCCGGAGCACGGAAACGACGATACCTTAACAGGTGTAAGTGAAGTATCTCTGAAAAAATTCCTGGGCGATACCTGGAAGCCGCTGATCGATCTGATCGTATCCGGAGATATCAAGGGAATTGCCGGCGTGGTAGGATGTTCTAATCTGACAGCAGGCGGACATGATGTGCTTTCCGTAGAGCTTACAAAAGAGCTGATCGCAAAGGATATTCTTGTCCTGACAGCAGGATGTTCTTCAGGCGGTCTGGAGAACTGTGGTCTTATGGAGCCTTCCGCAGCGAAGCTGGCAGGTCCGAAGCTTCGCGCAGTCTGTGAAAAACTGGGAATTCCGCCTGTATTAAACTTTGGTCCCTGTCTGGCAATCGGCCGTCTGGAGATTGTTGCAACAGAGCTGGCAAAAGAAATCGGCGTAGACCTTCCTCAGCTTCCGCTGGTACTTTCTGCAGCACAGTGGCTGGAAGAGCAGGCGCTTGCAGACGGATGCTTCGGTCTGGCTCTGGGCTTGCCGCTCCATCTTGGACTTCCGCCATTTGTAACCGGAAGCAAGCTGGTGACAAAGGTTCTGACAGAGGATATGAAACAGCTTACAGGCGGTCAGGTAATCATTAACGGAGATGCAAAGGAAAGTGCAGATATTCTGGAAAAGATTATTATGGAAAAACGTGCTGGCCTGAATATTTAAAAAGGAGGCTGCTTATATGAAAAGAATTATCATAGAAGCTGAAAAATGTGACGGATGCAAAAGCTGCAGCCTTGCCTGTATGCAGGCACACAGAAAGGATTCCGGAGATATTTATACCCTGGATCTGAACGATATTAATAATGAAAGCCGTAACTTTATCTATAAACAGCCAGACGGCTCCTACCGTCCGATTTTCTGCCGCCACTGTGATGAGCCGGAGTGTGTGATCTCCTGTATGAGCGGCGCTCTTACCAAGAATCCGGAGGATGGACATGTTTATTATGACAAAGAGAAATGCGGTTCCTGCTTTATGTGTGTAATGAACTGTCCGTACGGGGTTCTGAAGCCGGATGATGCAACAAAATCTGTAGTGATCAAATGCGATTTCTGCAAAGATCTTGGCGGAGAGCCAAGCTGTGTAAAAGCCTGTCCGAAGCAGGCAATTCACGTAGAGGAGGTATAACATATGAAATATGTGATAATCGGAATCGGCGCAGCAGGTATGACTGCAGCCAAAACTCTTCGTGAACTGGCTCCGGAAGATGATATCGTAATGATTTCTGTAGATGAAAAGCCACATTCAAGATGTATGCTCCACAAATATCTGAGCCATGAAAGAGATGAAGACGGACTGAATTTTGTTCCTTCAGATTTTTTTGAGAAAAACAGGATTACCCAGGCTGCAGGACAGAGAGTAGAAAAGCTGGATACAGAAAAAAAACAGGTGATCTGTGACAAGGGCTTTGTATGTTCTTATGATAAGCTTCTGATTGCTACCGGAGCAGAAAGCTTTATTCCTCCTGTGGGGGCTCTTCGTACTGCGCCGAATGTATTTGGGCTGCGTCATTTAAGTGATGCAAAAGCAATTGACAAATGTGCAGAAAACGCTCAGAAAGTTGTGATCATTGGCTCCGGACTGGTAGGACTGGATGCTGCCTACGGACTTCTGGAACAGAAGAAGGACATTGTGATCGTGGAAATGGCTGACAGGATCCTTCCTATCCAGCTGGATGAGACAGGAGCTGCACAGTACCAGAAGCTTTTTGAACAGGCAGGCTGTCAGTTCCGCCTTGGCAGAAGAGGCGCAGATACTGTCTGCAATGATGCCGGTGAAGTTACTCATGTGGTTCTGGATGATGGAGAGAAGCTTTCCTGTGATCTGGTGATCGTAGCAGCCGGAGTGAGAAGCGCTGTAGCGGGATTTGAGGACAGTGGTATTCTCATTGACCGCGGAATCCAGGTAAATGATTATCTGGAAACAAGTGTCAAAGACGTTTATGCAGCAGGTGATGTGACAGGACTTTCCGGAATCTGGCCAAATGCTCAGAAGCAGGGCAAAATTGCAGCTCAGAATATGGTCCTTGGCAATAAATATCAGTATGAAGACCGTTTTGCCGCAAAGAACACCATTAATTTCTTTGGCCTGGTTTCTCTGTGTGTGGGAAAACTGAATCCGGAAGAGGGAGATGAAGTTATTGCCAGAGAGGCAGCCGATCAGTATCAGAGAGCGATCTTTACAGACAATAAACTGGTGGGATTCCTTCAGCAGGGTGATATTTCCCATGACGGAATTTATCAGTACCTGATCAAGAATCAGATTGATCTCAGTGATAAGAAAGACAGAATATTCAGCCTGAGCTTCGGAGACTTTTACGGAGTAAAAGAAAACGGAGAATATAGCTGGACATAATAAAGAAACAGAACAGAAAAAGAGTACAGTCCTTATTTATGCTTATGAGGAACTGTACTCTTTTATTTATGTATGCACGACAGTCTGTTATATAGAGAGTTATGGAGTTGAGACAGGTTTGCTGGTCTTATGATGTAATGTTTTTTGTCCTGCATATAGATTTCGAACCGATTTTCCAGAATGGAACTGCACATTTACAAATTCTGTACAGGGAAAATTACTGTAGTCGCCGCAAATACGACGAAGCAGGATTTCGCAGGCTGTATTTCCGATAGAAGTAAGATCCTGTGCGACGCAGGTCATGGAAGTATGCATAGCCCGGAAAAGGGGATCATAATCAAAGCATACCAGAGAAATATCATCAGGTACATTAAGAGAGACAGAATTGATTGCTGACAATCCTCCCATTGCAGCCAGATAATTAGTAAAAAAAATGGCAGTAGGTGGAGAATCACTTTCTAATATTTTCTGAAGCCTTTGTTTATTCTGAAAAATAACAGATTGGGTTTCGGAAAAAATAATAGGTGCATCATCAGATGGACTTTGAGAAAGCTTGATTCCATGTTGCCTGTATATATCTAAAACTGTCTGAACTCTGGTTTCTATTGTATACGAGTACTTAGAGTGGTTCAGTATATATATATTTCTATGTCCGTTCTGAAAAAGATGCTCTGCGAGTAGAGCACTTCCTCCATGATTATCAGAAAGAACACAGTCTACAGGATATTTTTGTCTCATAACTGGAAGTTGGTCAAGGACTACGACAGGGATTCCGGCCTCCTGAAGCAGGTGATAATAGTAATCCTGGTTGTCAAAAGGAAGCATAACCAGTCCCTCGAAGTTTTGAGAAATAATATCCTGAATGACAGCTTTTTCACGTTCTTTATCAAAATTGTAGGAGCAGGTAATAACAGTATATTGGCGGCTGGTAAAATAATGTGATACAGTTCCAATTACAGGCCCCCAGAAGTAATTACCCAGATCAGAAATAAGAACACCAATAGTACGCGTTTTTTTTGAACGGAGCATTTGAGCAGAACGATTAGGGTGATATCCCAGACGTTGAATTGCATCCTCAATCAGTTTTCGATTATTTTCCTGTATTTTTATATTGTTCAGATATTTAGAAACAGTAGCGGTAGAAAGTCCTGTTTCTTTCGCAATATCTTTAATTGTTATCTTCATAGAGCTCTCCTTTCAACGGCTTCGTATGAGAACATCTGTATAACTTTTCTTAATGATATCATGAAATTTCAGAATTTACAATTCTATACTATAGATTATAAATACTCTTATATGGTGAAAAACAAGATAAAAACAAAACGATTATAGTTAATAATACCAAAAAAATATAAAAATTTTATGTAAAAATGCTGAAAAAAACTTATATAAAAAGAAAATATTGACAAAAATGATAGGGGGGGGGTAAAATAAAAACACAAATAAAACGAAACGTTTAATTAAAGCGAAAGGAGAAAACAAAATGAAGAAAAAAATGATTGCTGCCATGACAGCCCTTGCAATGGTAACATCTACTGGAAGCGTAGTATTTGCAGATGAGACTGTGGATTACGATGTGGAGAATCATGAATTTAAGGATGTTACGATTACTCTTCATACCAGATGGGATGAAGCGGATATCTCAGGTCCTCTCTATCAGGATATTGTGGATGGTTTTATGGAAAAATATCCTGGGATTACTGTTGAATGTATTAACATTCCTACTGAGTCCGAATGGCTGAATTCAGAGTCTGTTCTTATGTCTGATGAAAGCTCCATGCCAAATATTATTCAGGAATATGGCGGTTCTCGTACAGCTGGATATATTGAGCAGGATTTGATTGTTGATATGACACCTTATTATGAACAGTATCCGGAATGGAAAGAAAGATTTAACGCTATGGGTGAGAGTCTTACAGATTTCAGTACATATGGATATGAAGGGAGTTATGGAATTCCTTTTACTGCATATCAGGTAATGCTTTTCTATAATGAAGATATTCTGAATGAAAATGGTATAGATCCGGCATCTATTAAGAGCTGGGATGATCTTATGGCAGCCTGCGAAAAGCTGAAATCTAATGGCGTACAGCCTTTTGAAATGGGAGAGAAAGATGATTACCGTTTTGGACATCTTCATTCAGCGTTAAACTATAAAACATATGGATGTGATATGGCAGAAAAGCTTGGAACAAGAGAAGTTGCTTATGATGGAGAGGAACAGAAGGAAATTTATCAGATGATTAAAGATGCTGCTGACAAGGGATATCTTGGCACAAACCTTCTGGGTATTGACGATGGGCAGGAAAGGTCTCTTTTTAATACAGGAAAATCAGCTTTCCTGTTTATGGGAACCTGGTATTGTGCAGAAGATAAAACCGGCGTGGAAATTTATGACAACGAAAAAATTCATGCCATGCGATTTCCGTATGTAAATGAGGAATTTGAGTTTCAGGATATGGGCGGTGGAAATGAGGCCTATTATGTAGTAGATACTGGTGATCCGGAGGAAGTTGCAGCATCCGTTCTTTTCCTTAAATATATGACAAGTGAAGAAGTTGTCAACACCTTTGCAGAAGGTTATCCATCTCCGCTTTGTGTAGAAATTACAACGGATGCAGGAAACTATCTGAGCAAGGAGGCAAGTGCTATTATTGCAGAAACAGAAGAAGTGCGCGGCGATATTGAAAATTATGATATGGCAACACATATGATTAATACTGTTCGTCAGGCACTTCAGGGAATTGCAATGGGCTCATCAGTTGATGATGTAGGAAAGACAATTACAGATCTGATTGCAGAGTATGAATAAATAAAATAAGTACAGGTAATGCATTGAATACATAATGCAGGGCGGGTGTCACCAGCGAAAGTGTTCGGTGATATCCGCCTTTTATAATTGGAGGGATGATTATGTTTCTAAAATCAAAAAATTACAGAAAGTCCTATCTGAAATCTATTCTTTTTATTCTTCCGGGTGTTGTACTGACAGTTGTCTTTGTTATTTATCCTGTTATAAATACAGCATGGCTGTCTTTGAATAATTGGAATGGTATTGGCGGAGCGCCGGTAACATGGGTGGGGTTGGAAAATTATATTAAAGTTCTTACAAGTGACAAATTCTGGAAAAGTATGCTGAATGCGCTGTATTTTATGATTGGCGGTTTCTGCATCCTGATGCCTATTGCTTTTGGTATGGCACTTCTTGTAACATCCAAGCTGAAAGGAATCAAGTTTTTTAAGACATCTTATTTAATGCCGGTCATGTTGGGAACAACGGCTGTAGGACTTATGTGGACATTTATATTAAATGCTAATTTTGGCGTTCTTGCACAGTTTTTAAGAGCAATAGGACTGGAAGAACATATTATAAACTGGCTGGCAACACCTACTGTCAATATATGGTGTATTGTTCTGGTAAATGAGTGGATGTATGCGGGATATAATATGCTTATTTTTGCGGCTGGTATTGTTGCGATACCGGATGAAATTCATGATGCAGCTTTGTTGGATGGATGTACTGGTTTAAAAAAGATTATTTATATTACAGTTCCGCTCTGTAAAAACATGTTTATGGTATTCTCAGTTATCTGTGTTACCGGATGTCTGAAGGCTTTTGATCTTGTGTGGGCAATGACTGGCGGAGGTCCTATGGATTCCAGTGCCACACCAGCTGTTCTTCTTTATACGCAGGGCTTCCAGTATAAGCTCATGGGGCGAAGTGGAGCGATCAGTATTATTCTTCTGGTAATGGGACTTGGATTGTCGGTATTGCTGAACAACGTGATATTTAAAGAGAGAGACTGATAACTGGCAGGATAACCGGTCCTTGAAGAAAGGAGAACATAATGAAAAACTACAGAACTTCAAAAAGAATAAAGACTTTTGCGCAATATTTTATTGCTGTTTTTATGGCGGTTGTAACCTTTTTTCCATTGATCGTAACCTTTATTTCTTCATTAAAAACAAATGACGAAATTCTTCTGGGAATGTTTTCCATACCAAAGGAACTGCATTTTCAGAATTATCCGGATGCGATCAGAATTGCCAATGCATTAAGATCTATTGGGAATTCACTGTTTGTAGCTATTGTTACACTGATTGTAACGGTTGTTATTGCGATGCCGGCTGCATATGTGATTGCAAGAAAAAGTTTTGGATATCTGAAAGCAGCTTACTTTTTATTTATGGCAGGGGTTATGGTTCCTGTACATTGTACTCTGGTTTCTGTATCAAAAATTTCCAGCGCGCTTGGAACGAAGAACAGCTATACTTTCCTGATACTGATCTATACAGCTTTTAATCTGTCTCAGGCAATCTTTTTGTTTACCGGATATATCCGAGGGTTGGACAGAGGGCTGGATGAGGCGGCAAAAATTGACGGCTGTGGAGATTTGAAGCTTCTTACAATGATCATTACGCCAATCTGTAAGCCAATCATTGCAACAGAAGCAATACTTGTATTTATTTATGGTTACAGTGAACTGATATTTTCACTGATTCTGATTACGGACAGTAATAAGTATACGATTTCAAGAGCAATGCTGAATTTTACAGCAAACTTTACAACTGATTATGGTCCGCAGTTTGCGTTTGTCATTATGTCCATGATACCAATGCTGATCATTTATCTGTTTCTTCATGAGAAGGTGGAGGCAGGTATGCTCGCAGGCGCTGTAAAAGGTTGATACATATTATTTGTGCTATATTTTGTGCTATATATGGAGGGTTTCGATTATGAAAGATACAAAACAAAAATGGTTCAAGGATGCGAAATATGGACTGTTTATCCACTGGGGACTTTACAGTATTCTGGCCGGAGAGTACAAAGGGATCAAAACTGACAGGATTGCAGAGTGGATTGAAAATGATCTGAATATTCCCGTAGAGGAATACAGAAAGCTTGCAGAACAGTTTAATCCCACAGGCTTTAATGCAGATGATTTTGTAAAACGTGCAAAAGAGCAGTGGGGTATGAAATATATCGTTCTTACTGCAAAGCATCATGAAGGTTTTGCCATGTATGATTCCAAAGTCAGTGATTTTAATGTGGTAAAAGCAACTCCGTATGGAAAAGATATTCTGAAGGAACTTCAGCTTGCATGCGAGAAATACGATGTGAAAATGGGATTTTATTATTCTCAGGCACAGGACTGGGATGATCCCAACGGATATATGCACAGAAAGGATAATTCAGGAAAAGATTTCCAGAAATATCTGGATGAAAAATGTAAACCTCAGATAAAGGAACTTCTGGAAAATTATGGAGATATTTGCCTGATTTGGTTTGATACTCCGATGGGGATCACCGTTGCACAGACGCAGGAACTGATCGATCTTGTAAAATCTATTCAGCCAAATTGCCTTTTAAGCGGACGTACAGGAAATCATATGGGCGACTATATGACAACCGGCGATAATTTTATTCCAAGACTTCCCTATGAAGGGGACTGGGAGATACCGGCTACTGTAAATGATACCTGGGGATTCAATAAATTTGATACAAACTGGAAAAAACAGGATGATATTATCAGTCGTCTGTTGAAGATTGTAAGTCGAGGTGGAAATTATCTTCTGAATGTTGGACCTACGGCAGAAGGAACTGTTCCGGAAAAATGTGTGGAGGTTCTTGATGAAGTAGGAAAATATGTTACTGAGAACAGTGAGGCTATATTTGGAACAAGACCTCTGGGAGTTTATGCATATGAAATTCCGGGAATTGAACTTACAGGAAGAGCACACAAACTTTATGTACATGTACTTTCTCCAAGAACCCGTATAGAGCTTCTTAATATTGGAAACGAATTAAAAGGCGCTTATGTGTTAAGTACAGGAGAACAGTTGGAATACAGTACGCTGAAATGCTGTGAAGGCGATGGTATGATTGAAGTAGAACTTCCAGAGAAGCTTCGTTCCCAGAAGAATTTCTGCGTGTGTCTTGAACTTATAGAAGAAGAGCCGATATTCGAAGCAATTAAGGGGTAAACCGTATGGATAAAAAAGAATATCTTAAAAAAATTGACGAAGTGAATTCACGGGGACCGTACACAGATACATGGGATTCTCTGTGTGAGCATCCGACACCGGTATGGTATGAAAAAGGAAAGTTTGGAATTTTTATCCACTGGGGCGTATACAGTGTTCCTGCATTTGGAAATGAATGGTATCCAAGGAATATGTATAAAAAAGGAACGGCTGAAAATCTTCACCATGTAAAAAAATATGGCACATTGGATAAATTCGGATATAAAGATTTTATTCCCATGTTTAAGGCTGAAAAGTTTGATCCTTCTCAGTGGGCAGAATTGTTTCAGGAAGCCGGAGCTCAGTTTGTAGTTCCGGTAGCAGAGCATCATGACGGATTTAAAATGTATGCCAGCGAGCTGGGATGCTGGAATTCGGCGCAAATGGGACCAAAACGAGATGTCCTGGGTGAACTTAAGACTGAGATTGAAGGAAGAAATATGGTCTTGGGTGCATCTACCCACCGTGCGGAAAATTACTGGTTCTTTAATGGTGCGCGCGAGATACCGGAAGCAGATGTGAATAATCCGGAGTATGCTGCACTTTATGGAGCAGCAGCCGGAATAACCAGAGATCATACAAATATTTATGATAATCCGCCCTCAGAAGAACATATGGAAACCTGGCTTGTCCATACCTGTGAACTGGTAGATAGGTATCGTCCGAAATTAATCTTTTTTGACTGGTGGATCCAGCAGTATGCATGGAAGCCGTATCTTAAAAGGTTTGCAGCTTATTATTACAATCGTGCAGAGGAATGGGGCGTTCAGGTTGCTATTGACGCGAAATTTGATGCGTATGTTCACGGAAGTGCGGTAAAGGATCTGGAAAGAGGACAGCTTGACCATATTACTCCGGATCTCTGGCAGAATGATACGTCTGTTGCAAGAAATTCCTGGGGTTATACAGAAGGAAATGATTACAAAAAGCCATCGGATATCGTTCTTGATCTGGTCGATGTAGTCAGCAAAAACGGCGCATTACTTTTGAATATCGGTCCGAAATCTGATGGAACTATTCCTGATGAAGATACCCATATCCTCCGGGAGATCGGAAAATGGATGAAGGTGAACGGAGAGGCTATTTACGGAACAAAATACTGGAAGGTTTTTGGTGAAGGACCTACCGTAGTTCCGGAGGGACATTTTACAGATACTTATGAGAAGAAGTTTACCTCGGAGGATATCCGTTTTACAAGTAAGGGGAATCATATTTATGCTATTGTGCTGCACTGGCCGGAGGACGGAGAAATTCATATAAAATCTCTCGGAAATGATATGAAGCTTTTAAAATCATCTATAAGGGATATTGAACTTCTGGGAACAGAACTGCATCCGACCTTTGACCGGACAGAGACTCTGAAGATTTTTTGCGGAAAAGTGATCGAACCGGGAGATATGCCTGTTGTATTAAAAATAACCATTGACTAAATGTGCGGGATGCCTGTAAAAACGGCAGAAAGGAGGCTGGCATGAGCAAAAAAAGATTTATTGGAAACTGGGAATCTATAAAAACACATCAGGTTCCGGAATGGTATGATGACTGTAAATTTGGAATTTTTATTCACTGGGGACTTTATTCGGTTCCTGCATATGCCCCCCATACCTGGGAACTGGGCGAGGTGGATTCAAAGGAATGGTTTTTGGATAATCCTTATGCAGAATGGTATTATAATTCACTGAATATCGGAAAAGGGCATACCTATGATCATCATGTGGAAAAGTATGGCAGAGACTTTAAATATGAAGATTTCGCACCTATGTGGAAGGCGGAAAACTGGGATCCTGACAAGTGGGCGAAGCTGTTTAAAAAGTCCGGAGCGCAGTATGTAGTCCTGACAACAAAGCATCATGACGGATTCTGCCTTTATCCAAGTAAGTACACAGATTTTAACTGTGTGAAAATGGGACCGAAAAGAGATATTACAGGTGAATTAACCAATGCTGTGCGGGCTGAAGGAATCCGTATGGGACTTTATTATTCCGGACTGATCGACTGGCAGTATGCCAATGATCCTATTTTTGAAGATGATGATCTTTTTGGAACCTCCAGTCCCACGTTTGAATATGCGGATTATTCTTATAAACAGATGATGGAGCTGGTAGATACATATGAACCCAGTGTGTTCTGGAATGATATCGGATGGCCGAAGCAGAGTGAGGAAATGATGCCGTACTTCCTTGCACATTATTACAATAAAGTTGAGGAAGGTGTTGTAAACGACAGATTTAACGGTCGTTTTCGTGATTTCCTCACAAAGGAATACAAGCAGGGAAAGGTTGATCGAAGCGAAAAGTGGGAAATGTGCCGCGGCATGGGATTATCTTTTGGATATAATGAAAATGAAGGCGATGAACAGATTATACCAGAAAAGGATTTAATCTCACTTCTGGTAGGGACAGTTGCCAATAATGGAAATCTTCTGATTAATGTAGGGCCAAAAGCAGACGGTACGATTCCAAAAGAACAGGAGAAACGTCTTCTGGCTCTGGGAAAATGGCTTGAGACTAACGGAGAGGGAATTTATGGTACGCGATGCAGCAGAAGGGAATCTGTTGTAATGGATAATGATACAGCTGTACATTTTACTGCAAAAGGATCAGATCTTTATGTGTTTGTGGATGGTCTTGAAGAGGGAACAAAAGAGTTTGACATCCCGAATATCTTTGGAGAACTGACCCCACTTAATAAAGAACTGCAGACAGAATCTGAAAAAACGGCATCAGGTACAAGGCTGCATTTAAAGAATTACAGAAAAGATATGTATACTCTTTGTTTTAAAGCAGCAGGACAGGAATAAAGAGCGGTTGAGAAAGGAGAAAGTTATGGGTGAAATAAAAACACTGGGCTACTATGTGAATGGAGAATGGAAAAAATCCTCTACAGAGCACTACACAGACGCTTTTGACCCGAGTACCGGAGAGGTGATCGCAAAGGTTCCCTGTTGTACAGCGGCTGAGGTGGAGGAGGCCATTGCTTCGGCAAAGAAAGCATTTCCTTCCTGGTCTGCAACTCCTGTGAAAAAAAGGGTACAGATTCTTTACAGAGTAAGAGAACTTCTCTATGAGCATATGGAAGAACTTACAATGTCCGTGGCAAAGGAAAACGGAAAAGCCTGGTCAGAGGCAGAAGGAGATGTACTGAAAGCTGTTGAAGGAACCGAGCAGGCGATTTCTGCTCCGTCCCTTATGATGGGAGAAAGCCTTATGGATGCTTCAAAGGGGTTTGATACAGTTTCGTACAGAGAACCGTTAGGTGTGTTTGCCGGCATTGTTCCGTTTAACTTCCCGGCAATGATCCCTATGGGCTGGATGACACCGATCTGTATTGCCTGTGGAAATACGATTGTTATTAAGGCTGCAACTTTTACTCCACAGACCTGTATGAGAATTGCTGATATTTATAAAGAAGCAGGACTTCCGGACGGTGTTATCAATATAGTAACCTGTTCCAGAAATGAGGCGGAAATCTTTTTAAGTCATCCGGATATTAAGGGAATTACCTTTGTAGGATCTACTTCAGTGGGAAAACATATTTATTCACAGGCAGCAGCCAGTGGAAAAAGAGTACAGGCACTTTGCGAGGCAAAAAACCATGCGCTCGTGCTTGAGGATGCGCCTATAGAGCGTACGGCAGCAGGTATTATCAACGCTTCTTTTGGATGTGCAGGAGAGCGCTGTATGGCTCTTCCTGTTGTAGTAGTCCAGGAAAGTATTGCAGATGAACTGGTAGCAGCGATCGTAAAAAAAGCAAAGGAACTTAAAGTGGGTCCTGCTTATGACAAAACAACAGGTCTGGGTCCTGTGGTCAATGCAAAACACAGAGAGTCTGTTGTGAAGTGGATTGAAAAGGGAATTGAAGAGGGTGCCGAAATTGTACTGGACGGCCGAAATGTTACAGTAGAAGGATTTGAAAACGGATTCTACCTCGGACCAACCATACTGGATCATGTAAAACCGGGAATGACAGTAGGTGACAGAGAAATTTTTGGACCTGTTCTCTGTATTAAAAGAGTGAAGAATTTTGAGGAAGGTCTTGCATTAATGAACGCCAATCCCTTTGCAAACGGCTCTGTGATCTTTACTCAGAATGGCCACTATGCAAGAGAATTTGTCCGTTATACAGACGGTGGAATGGTAGGCGTAAATGTTGGTATCCCGGTTCCAATCGGTATGTTCCCGTTCAACGGTCATAAGCAGTCATTTTTTGGCGATCTTCATACTCTTGGCAAAGACGGATATCGCTTTTATACGGAACGCAAGGTTGTAACAACCCGTTGGTTTGACGAAGAGGAGAAAAAAGCCAAAACAGTGTCTACCTGGGACGGAACTATCTGAAATTTCAATTTTTCGGCAAAGCCCGAAACTATGGAGGTATAAATGAACTACATAGAATTTGAACAGAACAGACCTATGGATCTTATCCTGCTTGGAAGGGTTGCCATAGATTTTAATCCGGCCTATAACGATCAGGTAAAAGAGGAATTTAAGCCTTTAAAGAAAGTACATATGTTTGAAAAATATGTGGGAGGCTCCCCTGCAAATATTGCAGTGGGAGTTACCCGACACGGATTAAAGGCAGGTTTTATCGGAAAAGTCTCTGATGATCAGTTCGGAGAATTTGTTGTAGATTACTTTAATGAGCAGGGAATTGATACTTCGCATATTTCTGTATGTACAGGTGGAGAAAAGCTTGGACTGACTTTTACAGAAATGCTGTCTTCCAGTGAAAGCCATATTCTGATGTACAGAAACCGTATTGCGGATCTTCAGCTTCATGTGGATGATATTGACGAGCAATATATCAGAAATGCAAAAGCTGTGTTGATTTCGGGAACAGCCCTCGCAGAAAGTCCGTCCAGAGAAGCGGCATTAAAAACAGTTATGCTGGCAAGAAAAAATAGAACAAAGATAATCTTTGATATTGATTACCGGGAATACAACTGGAAAAATAAAGATGAGATCTCAATTTATTATTCTGCCGTTGCCCGGGAAGCAGATATTATCATGGGTTCAAGGGAAGAGTTTGATCTGACAGAAAGATTGATATGTCCTGGGATGACTGATGAAGAAAGCTCGGTTTACTGGCAGAGCTGTAATGCCAGGATTGTTGTGATCAAGCATGGAATGAAAGGCTCCACAGCCTACACTGCTGATGGAGAGAAATTCAGCATTAAGCCGTTTCCGGTGGAAGCAAGAAAGGGATTTGGCGGTGGAGACGGTTATGGCTCAGGATTTCTTTATGGTTTGTATCAGGGCTGGGATATCATTGACTGTCTGGAATTTGGCTCCGCGGAGGCCTCGATGATGGTACGCAGTAATAACTGTTCGGATTCTCTTCCCGGAACAGAGGAAGTGCTGGAATTTATCAAAAAGGAAAAAGAACAGTTTGGAGAAATGATCGCCAGAGCTTAGCAGAGAGGTGATAAATATGACAGAAACAATCAGAATGACAACAGCGCAGGCAATTGTGCGTTTTCTGGATAATCAGTATATTTCCATGGATGGAGTTGAAACAAAATTTGTAGAAGGTTTTTTTACTATTTTCGGCCATGGGATTGCTGTAGGTCTGGGCGAGGCTTTGGACAGTGATCTGGGAGAACTTAAAGTTTTTCAGGGGCGAAATGAGCAGGGAATGTGCCATTCAGCGATTGCATATGCGAAACAGAATGGACGGAAAAAAATTATCGCCTGTGCATCTTCTGTAGGACCCGGAGCCGCTAATATGGTAACAGCCTGTGCAACGGCTACGGTAAATAATATTCCGCTTCTTGTATTTCCGGCAGATACCTTTGCTTCAAGGCAGCCGGATCCGGTGCTGCAGCAGCTGGAAGTAAGTTCAAGTCTGGCTGTATCAACAAACGATGCGTTTCGTCCTGTATGCAAATACTGGGACAAGATCACCCGACCGGAAATGATAATGACAGCGCTTGTAAATGCTATGCGTGTGCTGACAGATCCGGCTGAAACAGGAGCCTGCTGTATTGGGCTGTGCCAGGATGTGGAAGGAGAAGCTTTTGACTTTCCGGAATATTTTTTCCGGAAAAGAGTACACAGGATCACTCGTCCTATTGCTGTTAAAGAGGAGCTGGAGGATGTTGCATCAGTTCTCCGGGGAGCAGAAAAGCCCTTGTTGATCGTAGGAGGCGGAGTGCGTTTTTCTGAGGCAGGGGAAGTTGTGGAAAAATTCTGTGAGGAGTTTGGTATTCCTTTTGGAGAAACGCAGGGAGGAAAAAGTGCCTGCCGTTCCAGTCATCCATACTGCCTTGGCGGAATCGGGGTAACCGGAACCCTGGCCTCTAATATTATTGCAAAAGATGCAGATGTGGTAATCGCCGTGGGTTCCAGAATGTCTGATTTTACAACCAGTTCCAAGCATTTGTTCCGGAATGAAAAGGTAAGATTTGTATCCGTTAATTACAGTCGTTATCATGCATATAAAATGGATGCGGTAAAAGCAGTTGGAGATGCCCGGGCAACTATGGAAGCTTTAACGGAGATCCTTCGTAGTACAGGTTATCATTCTGCCTATACTGATGAGGTCGTTAAGGCAAAAGAGGAGTGGGATAAGGAACTTGAACGTTTGGGAGGTATTGCGTATACAGGAGAGGATTTTGAGCCTTTGATTCAGGCAAGAGATCCTCGGACGATTCCGGAATTCGTAAGGCTTACGGAGGGCAGGATCACACAGACAGCCGCACTTGCTGTGATAAACAGAACAATTGACAAAGATGCCACGATCATTACAGCTGGAGGCTCTCTTCCAAGCTGTATGCAGAGGATGTGGCGAACAGATAAGAGAGGCGGATATCATGCAGAATACGGTTATTCCTGTATGGGATACGAGGTGGCAGCAACTCTTGGAGTTAAGCTGGCAGAGCCGGAAAATGAAGTGTATTGTGTGGTAGGAGATTCCAGTTTTCAGATGCTTCACAGTGAAATTATGACTATTATGCAGGAAAGACAAAAGGTAAATATCCTGATTTTTGATAACTGTGGATTTGGATGTATCAATAATCTGGAAATGAATCATGGAATTGGAAGTCTTGCTACGGAATTTCGTTATACAGACGGCAAAAAGCCATGTGGAGATCTGATCCCTGTAGATTATGCAAAAATTGGTCAGGGGTATGGACTTCATACCTATACCTGCCGGACTATAGAAGAGCTGGAAGCAGCGCTTGAGGATGCAAAGAAACAGGACAGGGCATGTCTTTTTGACCTGAAGGTAATCCCCAAAACTATGACGGACGGGTATGAAGCATGGTGGAATGTAGGACTTGCAGAGATTTCCGAAAAGGAAAGCGTCAGAGAGGCCTGGGAGAATGTTGAAAAGGGACGTCGGGAATCTAGGGCGTATTAAGGAGACAAAATATGGCAAATGTATTTGGCTGGCCGGATTTTGATGAAAACGGCGAAAAAATCCTTACAACATATGAGAATGAATATAAAGATATGAACATGGATATCCGTGTGTATCAGATGCGTGCAGAGGAAGTGCGGGAATTTAGTTTTGAAGATGAGGAAATGGCAGTACTTCTTCTTCAGGGAAAGGTGATCTTTCGGTGGGATGAAAATCTTCGGGAGGTTTCCAGAAAGGATGTCTTTTCGCAGGGGCCCTGGTGTCTTCATGTCTGTGCAGGACAAAAGATTATGGTGACAGCGGTTGAGAATGCAGAAATTCTGGTTCAGCGTACTTATAATGACAGGCGGTTTGCGGCGAAGCTTTATGATCCGGAGGATGCCCCCTGGAAATATTCCTGCAAAGGAAAATTCGGAAATGTGGCAAATCGCAGGGTCAATACGATTTTTGATCATGATATAGCTCCGTGTTCCAACATGGTTTTGGGCGAGGTTCTGAATGACAGGGGAAACTGGTCGGGATATCTGCCTCACAGACATCCTCAGCCGGAGGTGTATTATTTTAAATTTGACCGTCCGGAAGGCTTTGGAGCAAGCTTTGTGGGAAATGAGGTATTTAAAAGTACAGAGGGCAGTTTTTCTGCGATTCCCGGTGGAGAACTACACCCTCAGGCGGTGGCTCCGGGATTTCAGATGTACACCTGTTGGATGATACGGCATCTTGAAGGAGATCCCTGGCTTCAGACAGACCGGTGCGAGGATGAACGTTATGTATGGATGCATGAAGCAGATTTTTACTGATAAAGAGCAGATTCTGAAAAGGAGAAATATACTATGATAAAGGTTGGAATTATAGGGGCTGGAAGAATCGGAAAAGTACATATTACAAGCATTGCTACAAGAGTGGCGGAAGCTCGGGTGAAGACGGTGGCAGATCCTTTTCTCACTCCGGAAACTGAAGTGTGGGCAAAATCTATGGGAGTGGAACATACAACAAAGGATTATCATGAGATTATGAACGATCCGGAGATTTCTGCAGTTTTGATCTGTTCCTCCACAGATACCCATTCGCAGATTTCACTGGAAGCTATCCGTGCCGGAAAGCATGTGTTCTGCGAAAAACCGGTGGATCATGATGTAAAAAAAATCATGGAAGTTATAAAAGCGCTGGAAGGTACAGGACTAAAGTATCAGGTTGGTTTTAACAGAAGATTTGATCATAACTTTGAGGCTCTTCAGAAGACGGTAGCAGGTGGAAACGTAGGAAAACCGGAAATTATAAAAATCACTTCCCGTGATCCTGAGCCTCCGTCTCCTGAGTATGTAAAGGTTTCTGGCGGAATATTCCTTGATATGACAATTCATGATTTTGATATGGTACGTTTTCTTGCAGGCTGTGATGCAGAAGAGATTTATGTACAGAGTGCGAATTTAGTAGATCCGGCTATTGGTCAGGCAGGAGATGTGGACACTGCTATTGTTACTCTTAAAATGCAGAACGGAGCTCTTGCCGTGATTGATAATTCTCGAAGAGCCGCTTACGGATATGATCAGAGAGCAGAAGTTTTTGGCTCGCTTGGAATGGCATCTGTATCCAATGACAGTCAGTCATCTGTCCAGCTTAGTAATTCGGATGGTGTGACAGAAGAAAAGCCTCTGTTTTTCTTTCTGGAAAGATATATGGATGCTTATGGGAAAGAAATTACAGAATTTATTAATGCTATCGTAAATAACAGGGAAACACCTCTGAATATAGAAGATGGTCTGAAACCAGTGTTGATGGGGCTGGCAGCAAAGAAATCCTGTCAGGAACACAGGCCTGTTTCTATTGCTGAGATCATATCAGAGGAGGGATTGTAATGTTTAACCAAAATAAGGTGAAACTTGGAATTGCTCCTATTGCATGGACCAATGATGATCTTCCGGATCTTGGAGGTGAAAATACTTTCGAACAGTGTGTCAGTGAAATGGCATTAGCAGGTTTTACAGGATCAGAGGTGGGAAATAAATATCCAAAAGATATTGAAATCCTGAAAAAAGCTCTGGAACTCAGAGGTATTGAAATCTGTAATCAATGGTTTTCCTGCTTTTTGCTTACAAAGCCTTTTGAAGAAGTGGAGCAGGAATTCAGAGCGCAGCTTACTTTTTTACAGGATATGGGTGCAAAGATCATAGGTGCTTCTGAGCAGAGCTACAGCGTGCAGGGACAGCAGAATACGCCGGTGTTCGGTCAGAAATATATTATGGACGATTCGGAATGGCAAGTGCTGTGTACAGGCCTTAACCGTCTGGGCAGGATTTCAAAGGAAGATTATGGAATTACACTTACATTCCATCATCATATGGGAACTGTAGTTCAGAATCCGGACGAGGTAAAACGTCTGATGGAAAATACAGATCCTGAATATGTAAGCCTTCTTTTTGACACGGGACATTTTGCTTACTGTGGAGCAGACCCTCTGGAAATGGCCCAAACATATGCAGATCGGATACGTCATGTACATTTGAAGGATATCCGTTCGGAAGTAGTACAGAAAGTGAAGGAAGAAAAACTGAGTTTTCTGGAAGGTGTTCGTTTAGGCGCATTTACAATACCGGGTGATGGAGCTATTGATTTTGACCCTGTATTTAGAGTATTGGAAGCTGCCGGGTACGAAGGATATATGGTAGTAGAGGCAGAGCAGGATCCTGCAAAAGCGAATCCCTTTGAGTATGCATTGAATGCAAGAAAATTTATACGGGAAAAAACCGGATTGTAAAGCCTGCCATAATCCCCTTGATTTTTTACGCCCCCTTTTATATCATAGATGGTATAAAAGGGGGCGGTTATTTTTATGAAACTGAATATACCTGTCGGGGTCTCAGACTTTGAAGAACTGAGAAAAAGAGAATACTATTATGTAGATAAAACCGGGCTTATTTTTGAACTTCTTAAAAATTCAGCGGCAAAGGTTACACTTCTGACCCGTCCCAGGCGTTTTGGCAAAACACTTGCCATGAGTATGCTGGAAAGTTTTCTGGATATACGCAGAAACAGCGGTTTTTTAACGGTTTTTCAAAAGAAATCAACTTGACATAAAATTTTGGCGATAGTATGATTTATAAAGAGAAATTGTGTCAGAAACTTTCTGAAAGAGAGGAACAGATAAAATGCCAAACGACCACGGAGAACAGATTAGAATCGTACAGGAAACGGTAGCCGGTAAAGAGATTACTTTTGCTCATGTCATGGGCGGCCCGGCTCCGATCATATATCAGAAGCTTGGTCTGAATCCACAGGTGGATTACAGATCTTCAGCAATTGGAATCATGAATATGACGCCGCCGGAGTCTGCGGTGATTGCTTCTGATATTGCAGTGAAAAGCGGAAACGTGTATCTGGGATTTGCAGACCGTTTTACAGGAACTCTGATCATTACAGGAGAAATTTCAGATGTTATGTCAGCGCTCACAGAGGTGGTGGATTACTTCCGGGATTCACTGGGATATGTAGTCTGTGACATTACAAAGAGATAGGAAGTGCAGTCATGGCTCGTATAAAAAGAGAGGAACTGCTGGAAAAGCTGTTCAGGGATGATTATGAACATCTGAAGGGGAAAAGGCTGCGTCTTACCCGTGTGCGTGTTCCGGGCAAAGAAGTATGTCTGGCCCATGTGATCAGTCCGTCAGAGGCATGTATTTATGAAAATCTGGGACTTCATATTGGTGTTCATGAGGGGGAGGATCACAGAGGAGAAGCTGTGGGAATGATCCGGTTTACTCCCTGGGAGGCCGTAGTTGTCGCTGCGGATGTGGCGATTAAGGCAGCAGACGTTCAGATTGGGTTTATGGACAGGTTTTGCGGTACGCTGATCCTTACCGGAGGGCTCAGCCAGGTTCAGACTGCGGTGGAGGAAGTTGTCAGGTTCTTTGACCAGGTGCTTGGATTTAAAACCTGTGAAGTCCATAAAAGCTGAAAAACAGGATAAGGCATAAAATGAAAAAAATATTTTTAATGGGAAGAAGTGAAGCGGGAAAAACCTCTCTGACACAGGCCCTGAAAGGGGAAAAGCTTCATTACGAAAAAACTCAATACACCAACACAGCGGACAATACCATTGATTCTCCTGGAGAGTATGCGGAGTCCAAGCATTTCAGCGTAGGACTGGCATGTTTTTCCTTTGAGGCGGACGTGGTTGCCATGGTTCAGGCGGCAGACGAGCCTTTCAGTCTTTTTGGCCCGGGGGGCAAAAATTTTATTCTTCGTCCTATGATCGGCGTAATAACCAAGATCCATTCGCCTCATGCCAATATTCCCATGGTTCGTCAATGGCTGGAAAATGTAGGATGTGAGCGCATATTCCTGGTGGATAACGCTACCAGAGAGGGGATAGATGAACTTCTGGAATACCTGAAGGATGATCTTGAGCCTCTGACTCTGGAACAGGCAAAATTCAAGCAGAGTATAGGGCTGAATGAATGGGATCCTCTTCCTGAGGGTGTGGAATATCCGGAGAATATTCGGTGAAAAAATAAAAGCAGTGAGAATCATAAAATAAAAAAATGCCGGGGCGCATGAAATTTCATTCATGCGCCCCAACATTTATTATAGAACCACATTTATTATAGAACCATTTTTATCAGGCTCATGTATTGCAGAAGCCTTTTAGCAGAATGTTACATTCCGTCTTTTAACACATCGTAATCTCTCAGGACCTTTTCGATCACAGTACCCTTAATAAAATGGAGAACAGGTTTTTTCAGTGCATTCAGAGGACCGGGAAGCTGAATCTCCAGAGGAGATTTTCCGTCCATAAGCTTTACGGTACTGCTGAGAAGCTCACGGATATCGTACACGCTTCCCCACACTTCAGGAACACCTCTGTCAACGCCCAGAAGTCCGTACACGGCCTCCATTGCTGTTCTTACAGAATATTCTGTGGTAAATACAGTGTCTCTCGGTGTGTCTGCAAACTGTCCAAGGAAGGCGAAGTTTACGCAGCCGTCAGGAATGACATCCGGTCTGTCTCCTTTTGTTCTCGGCATAAAGAAAGCCGTAATATAGGGCATCATAGTAGGAACGCAGACAGCGCTTTTTTCTGCCAGCTCAGAAATCTGCTCTGTAGGAACACCCAGATGATAGAGCCATTCTTCAGTGATCTCTTTACCTGTACATTCTTTCATCGGTTTTTTTACATAGTCGCCGGGAACGTCCGTAAACAGTCCGTATACCCATACGCAGACCTTATCTGGATCCTGCTCTTTAAACTGTCCCTGACGGTTAATGGTCCAGCTTAACAGCCATTTGGAGTCCTTACAGCTTACGATACCGCCTGTAACAACCTTTCCGGTGCGGGGATCGCGTTTACAGATATTGGTAATATAAGGAATGATTTTTGCATCCAGTGTTGTGATGGTTGCAGATTCCCAGTTGGTTTTGTTAATGTCGGAACAGAATTTTTCCGGATGTCCAAAGCTTGGATCCTGTTTTGCAATATTTTTCCAGAGATTCCAGCAGCCGCTTGTACGGACTTCCGCATCTCCATTAGGCGCATGGTTCTGATCACCGTAGATGGTTCCCTCGGTACAGCTTCCGTTTGTGACAAAAACAAGATCGTTTTCTGTAAGGACAATTCCTTTTTCCACGCCCTTTACCCTGCATTCAATAGCGGAAGCAATTTTCTTTCCGTCTTTAAAGTCAAAAAGTACGTTTGTAACTTCTGTGTTGAACTGGAAATCAACGCCTGCAGCCTCCAGATACTTCTGCATGGGCAGGATCAGAGACTCATACTGGTTGTATTTGGTAAATTTCAGAGCGCTGAAATCAGGAAGCCCTGCAATATGATGGATAAATCGCTGGAAGTAAAGCTTCATTTCCAGCGCGCTGTGCCAGTTCTCAAAGGCAAACATGGTCCTCCAGTACAGCCAGAAGGTTGAATTGAATACCTCATCGTCAAAGACATCTTCAATTTTTTTATCATAAAGATCCTCGTCTTTTGTCATAAAAAGCTTCATGATCTCCATGCAGCCTTTCTGACTTAAATTGAATTTACCGTCGGTATGGGCGTCCTGTCCGCGATTGACTGTGGCGCGGCAAAGGGAATAATTGGGGTCATGCTTATTCAGCCAGTAATACTCATCCAGAACCGATACTCCCGGTGTTTCCAGAGAAGGAATGCTTCGGAAAAGATCCCACAGACATTCAAAATGGTTTTCCATTTCACGTCCGCCTCTCATGATATAGCCGCGGCTGGGATCAAAGATGCCGTCGCAGGCTCCTCCGGCAATATCCATTGCCTCAAGAATATGAATATGAGAGCCGGGCATCTGGCCGTCGCGTACCAGGAAGCAGGCAGCGGCAAGAGAAGCAAGACCGCTTCCTACAATGTAGGCATTTTTATGGTCAACGCCTTCCGGCTTTTCCGGACGGGCAAAGGCTTCGTAGTTTCCGTTGCTGTAATAGATTCCTTTGCTGTTTTTTTCATATTTTCCGCGCTCTGTATTCCGGTAATCGCTATTTGATACCGGAGCAGGAGCTTTGTGCTCTTTTGAGGTTGTTTTTGCCAGCACCGCTGCGGCGCCAGCGCCTGCTGCCAATGCAAGTCCGATCTTCATACCTTTTTTTGCCATTAAAAAAACCACCTTTCTGAAAAACAGATGTACTTTTGTCGTGATATTATAGTATTGCCCTTTTGCATCGGGTTCAATTTACAAAAAAAGAGAAATGATAAAAAGTTTATCATTTCCCCTGATCTGTATAATTATGAATAGAATTTGCAATACAGCCGTGAAGAGTGGTACAGATATTGTCGGTCATTGCCTGATAATCGTCTTTCATTCCCCGGCTGATCCAGTCCAGCAGGATTCCCACAAGGCTGTATTTATAAAAATCGGCAATAAAATTTTTTTGTTCTTCTGTAATGGAAAGCTCCGCGGACTGTTCCTGTACCACACCCATGATCAGATCATGAGTGAGCTTAAAAAGATAATTCTCAATTTTTTCTCTTCCAATGGCATGACAGGCATTCTGCACAAGAGTCTTATTTTCGTAAACAGCCTCAAAAATCTGTACAAGTCCTTCCTGCCAGGTATCATAAGTTTTTTTACCCTGAAGAGCTTTTCTGGATTCCTCCAGACAGGTCCACTCTGCCAGATCATAAATATCTCTGAAATGGTAATAAAAAGTCATGCGGCTGATCCCGCAGTCCGAGGTAAGATCATTGATGGTGATCCGGTCCAGGGATTTTTTCAGCATAAGCCTTTTCAGGGACTCTTTCAGGGCATATTTTGTCATATTCTGCAAAAGATCATCTCCATTTCCGGTTTGTAATAAAAGTCTGAAAATTCTTAAAAATATAATGTTATTATATCTGGTGAAATGCCGGAAATCAAGGGACTTTGTCCCGGCTGTCCCGGTATTTTTATGCCAAAAACTCCACGGGACAGTATTACGTGAACAGGAACCAAAAACATACGAAAATATACCGGGAAGTACTGTCCGGGAACTGATACATGGATTACTTTTAACTAACTGAAGAATATATAAAAAATCTAAAAAAATTATAAACTAATCATAAAAAAACATATTGACTTAGCGAATATTATCTGTTAGAGTAGACACGAATTAACGTGATTGTGAAAAATGTACAAATTTTATTGCGGATGTTCCGGACAACATTGGAAAAATGTCGAAAAAGAGCAGATAAAGTTTGTCATAGGTCACAAGCGAAAAAGAAGGAGGATTTTCATTATGAAATGGCTTCAAAAATTGGGAAAAGCTTTAATGCTTCCAGTTGCATGTCTGCCGATCTGCGGTATCCTTATGGGTATTGGATACCTTCTGTGTCCGGCCACCATGCAGGGGGGGGGAGATCACAGGTATCATCCCTACAATCGGTCTGTTCCTTGTTAAGGCAGGCGGAGCACTCATTGATAACATGGCAATTCTGTTTGCGATCGGCGTCGGTGTCGGTATGTCTGACGATCACGATGGTACAGCAGGTCTTGCAGCTCTTGCTTCCTGGCTGATGATGATAACACTTCTCAGTGAAGCAGTTGTTACAATTCTCAGACCTGGCGTTGCTGAAAACGCAACACAGCTTCTGGCTTACCAGAAGATTCAGAACCCGTTTATCGGTATCATTGCCGGTGTAATTGGTTCTACATGCTACAACAGATTCAAGAACACAAAACTTCCGAACTGGCTTGCATTCTTCAGCGGAAAACGCTGCGTAGCCATGGTTGCAGGTATTGTTTCCATTATCGTTGCAGCTGTCCTTCTGTTTATCTGGCCTCTGATCTTCGGCGGACTGGTAGCATTAGGTAAAGGTATTGCAAACATGGGCGCTGTAGGTGCCGGTATCTACGCATTCCTGAACAGACTTCTGATCCCGACAGGTCTGCATCATGCACTGAACAACGTATTCTGGTTTGATACTATCGGTCTTGGTGATATCACAAACTTCTGGGCTGGCAAAACATCAGCAGATGTTTCCTGGAGCCTTGGTATGTACATGTCCGGATTCTTCCCATGTATGATGTTTGGTATCCCTGGCGCAGCCCTTGCTATGATCCACACAGCAAAAGACAACAAGAAAAAAATCGCTATCGGTCTTGTAGCTTCCGCAGCAGTATGTTCTTTCATCTGCGGTGTTACAGAGCCGTTTGAATTCGCATTTATGTTCCTTGCTCCGGTACTGTATGTAATCTATGCTCTGCTTTATGGTATCTTTACATTTATTACAGTATCTCTTGGATTCCGTGCAGGATTTTCCTTCTCCGCAGGTGCCACAGACCTTCTGTTCTCCGCATCTCTGCCGGCTGCACAGAAAACATGGCTGATCATTCCTCTTGGAATCGCAGCATTTATCGTATTCTACGTAGTATTCCGTTTCGCAATCGTTAAGTTTGATCTTAAAACTCCGGGACGTGAAGACGACGATGAAGATGAGACAAAAGTAGTTCTTGCAAACAACGACTTTACAGCAGTTGCAAAGATCATCCTTGAGGGTGTTGGCGGACCGCAGAACGTGTCCACAATCGACAACTGCATCACAAGACTTCGTCTTGAGATCAAAGACTATACTCAGGTTGATGAGAAAAAGATCAAATCAGCCGGTGTAGCAGGCGTGATCCGTCCGAGCAAAACAAATGTACAGGTTATTGTAGGTACACAGGTTCAGTTCGTAGCGGATGAGTTCAAAAAATTATGTAAATAATATACATAACAAGAGGGAGGGTGCTGCGGCATCCTCCTTTCTGCTGTCAGGGGCAGAGAGAATGGTCTGCTTCTGGTCAAAGTCTGAGTATAAAATATATTTAGGCTTGCAGATTATATTGAAATAAGCTGTAAAGATATGTTAGGATAAGAAAAGTAATAACTGTTTACAGGTAATATTTCTCTGGGTGTTCAGATGTGTTTTCTGCCAAAATCCCGGCACACACGGAACAGAATGCTGTCAGCGGATATAAGCCGGAAGGTATTTGGCAGGATCACCGGAAATGAAGTAGACAGTAGCAAAAAAGAAAGAGAGGATACGATCATGTTTAAAGGATTATTTGGTAAAAAAGAAAAAAACAATAAGCTTTATGCACCGTTAAAGGGCGAGGCAGTGCTTCTGGAAAATATTGAGGATCCGATGTTTGCTCAGAAGATCCTGGGTGACGGAATTGCTATCGAGCCATCTGAAGGAAAGGTATACAGCCCGGCAGACGGAACAGTATCCATGATCGCAGATACAAAACATGCAATCGGCATCAACACACAGGACGGTCTGGAGCTTCTGATCCACATCGGAATGGACACTGTTGCCCTGAAGGGAGAGGGATATACTCCAAAGGTAGAAGCCGGAGCTTCTGTAAAAAAAGGAGATCTTCTGATGGAATTTGATATGGATTTCATTAAAGAAAAAGGCTACAGCTGTGTAACTCCTATGATCGTCACAAACATGGATGATATCAAGGGGGTAACTCCTCATGCGGGAGCTGCAGTACCGGGAGAAACCGTTGTTGTAGAGTACGAAAAATAAGCAAGAGTCTGGATGTTCATAATTTATCATGCAGGAAGAATCCCGGAGAGTCTGTTTATGCAGATTCCCCGGGATTTTTTGAATTTCTTATAGGAAACACTGCAAAAAAACAGCGAAAAGATTGAAATATTTACATATTTTTTAATGAAACAGAACAAAAAAGTCGTTAATATACACAATAAAAAGTTGTATTTTTTATACAATTATGATAAAATATCCACAACACTTACCATTGGAGATGGAGTGATGAGTGTAAGAGGAGAATGCAGTTGTGAAAAATTGGGCTGATATGCTGAAAAATATTACCATGCTCACACAGTTTGGTCTGTCCTTTGTGACTCCTGTATTTTTATGCCTTGCCCTGTGCTGGTGGCTGAACATTCATATGGGAGTTGGGGCATGGGTCTATATTCCGGGGTTCTTTTTCGGCTTGGGAGGTTCGTTCATGGTAGCCTATAAGCTTTATCTGAAGATCATGGAAGAACAGAAAAAGGAAGACAAAAAAAAGCATAAAAAAGTGTCTTTTAACAGACATGTGTAAATACAGAAATTCCGCATACAGGTACGGACTGAGAGAAAATATGTAATTAACTGAGCTGATAATGTATTTAATAACAGAAGGGAAGATATAATATGTTTGGTGAAATTCAGCCGGCAGTAAAAAAAGAAACAAAAAAAGTGATCATTTATACACTTACAGGAATTGTCCTTATGTGGATCGTATTTGCTGTTCTTCATGGCACGATGCCGGAGAAGGTACCGTTTGATTACACAGTGATCCTCGGAGGCCTGGGAGGCGGAGCAGTGGCTGTTCTGAACTTTTTTCTTATGGGACTTACCGTACAGAAGGCTGCAGCCTGTGAAGACGAGGGATCTGCCCGCATGAGACTGAAAGCCAGCTATTCTCAGAGAATGCTTCTTCAGCTGGGCTGGGGCATAGCCGCTATTATTGCTCCCTGTTTTCAGTTTGCTGCAGGACTTTTACCGCTTCTGTTCCCTTCCATGGGGATCAAGCTGAATGCGATTTTTAAGAAAAAATAGGATGAAATACTGACTGTAAATAACTCGCAGCAGTTTTCCATAGTATTTAAAAATAAAAAGACGGGAGGTGGAAGCGTACATGGAACTGGACATATCCGGAGCAAAGGTCTATTTTACCATTCCGACGGAAATCCCCATTCTGGGAGATATTCAGATCAGCGAGACAATGATCGTAAGCTGGATCGTTATGATCCTGATCACAGGACTTTGTATCTGGCTGACCCATGATCTGAAGGTGGAGAATATTTCCAAGCGGCAGGCGCTGGCAGAAATGATCGTGGAGCAGGCGAATAAATTTGTGGTTGGAAACATGGGAGAAAAATTCCGCCATCTGATTCCTTTTGTAGCGGCTCTGTTTGCCACAAGCATTGTATCCAATCTGATCAGTCTGATCGGGCTGCGAAGCCCTACGGCAGACTTGTCCACTGAGGCAGCCTGGGCAGTTGTGGTATTTATCATGATCACTGCTCAGAAGATCAAAACAGGCGGTGTGGGCGGATATCTGAAGGGATTTACAACACCTATTGCCATTATGACGCCGTTTAATGTTCTTTCTGAGCTGGCTACGCCTATCAGCATGGCATGCCGACATTTTGGAAACATTCTTTCCGGTGTGGTTATCAACGGACTGATCTACGGAGCACTGGCAGTTGCCAGCTCGGCACTTCTGGGACTTCTTCCAGGTATTGTAGGAGATATTCTTGCAAAAATTCCCATTCTTGATGTGGGTATTCCTGCAGTTCTGTCTGTTTACTTTGACTGGTTCTCAGGCTTTATGCAGGCGTTTATATTCTGTATGCTGACGGTTATGTACATTGCCAATGCAGCAGAAGAATCATAGGAATCATAAAAAATTAAAATAACAGGAGGGTTTGTATTATGGATTTTCAGATTTTAGCAAAAGGTATTGCACTTGCAGGATGCGCAATTGGAGCAGGATGCGCGCTTATTGCAGGTATTGGACCTGGTATCGGTGAAGGTAACGCTGTGGCAAAGGCACTTGAGGCGATCGGACGTCAGCCGGAATGTAAAGGAGACGTAACTTCTACGATGCTTCTTGGCTGTGCCATTGCAGAGACAACCGGTATTTATGGTTTTGTTACAGGTCTGTTGCTGATCTTTGTAGCGCCTGGCATGTTCATGAATTTCCTGGGATAACAGTCGGGTATAAGAACAGGAGGTTAAATTTATGCAGGTACAGGAATTAGTCGGAATTGTGCCCTGGACCTTTATTGCACAGATCTGCAATCTTTTTTTACAGGTGTATCTGATCAAAAGGTTTTTGTTTAAGCCGATCAATAATATGCTGGCAAAACGTAAAGAACTGGCAGATGCTCAGATTCAGGAGGCGGTAAAAGCAAAAGAAGAGGCCGAGACTATGAAGTCTGAGTATGAGCAGGGAATACGTGATGCAAGAAATAAAGCCAATGAGATCGTGGCGGCAGCTCAGAAGACAGCTGCAGTTCAGAGTGAGGAGCTTCTGAAAGAGGCGGCAAGTCAGGCGGCAGCCATGAAAGCCAAGGCAGAATCAGATATTGCGCAGGAAAAGCGAAAAGCAGTCAATGAGATCAAGGATGAAATTGGCGGCATGGCAATGGAGATAGCAGGTAAGGTGATCGAGAGAGAGATTTCTGAGGAGGATCACGCGAAACTCATTGATGATTTTATTGAGAATGTGGGTGAGACATCATGACACAGACTGCCAGAATGTACGGCGGCAGCCTGTATGAGCTTGCTGTCGAAGAACAGCTTGTGGAAGCCATAGGCGGACAGATGGAGGAAATCCGGCAGATTTTTCATGAAAATGCGGATTATATGAAGCTTTTAAGCGAGCCCTCTGTTCCCTGGGAGGAGAGGGCAAAGCTTATAGATGAAGCCTTTGGCTCACAGGCACAGAAATATTTGGTGAATTTTATAAAGCTTTTATGTGAGCGGAATATTCTCAGAGAATATGGAAGCTGCTGTGAAGAATTCAGGAGGCGTTATAACGCGGATCATGGAATCGCTGAGGCAGTGGTGACAGGCGCGGTGGCTTTAAGTGACGCTCAGATGGAAGCATTGAAACAGAAACTGGAGAAGATCAGCGGCAAAAAAGTATCTTTACTTCAGAAGAAAGATCCTTCTGTAGTGGCAGGGCTTCGTGTGGAACTGGAAGGAAAGCTTCTGGATGGCACAGTCCAGAGCCGTTTGTCCGGTCTTTCCAGAAAACTTGACGAAATAATTGTTTAAAGGATGGTATGGAAACATGCAATTAAAACCTGAAGAGATATCCAGGGTCATCCGCAGTCAGATCAAATATTACGAAAACACTATTAAACAGGATGAGACCGGTACAGTTCTGCTGGTAGGTGACGGAATTGCCAGAGCCAGCGGTCTTGTGAACTGTATGGCCGGAGAGCTTCTGGAATTTGAGGACGGAAGCTACGGCATGGCGCAGAACCTGGAAGAAAACAGTGTGTCTATTGTATTATTTGGTTCCGGTGAGAGCATTGGTGAAGGCCAGACAGTAAAGCGTACCGGAAAGGTAGTATCCGTTCCGGTGGGAGACGCCATGATCGGTCGTGTTGTCAATGCTCTGGGACAGCCTATTGACGGAGCGGGACCTGTTGTAACAGAAGAATTCCGGGCAATTGAAAGCCCGGCGCCGGGAATCTGTGAAAGACGTTCAGTACATGAACCTCTGCAGACAGGAATTAAGGCGATCGACTCCATGATTCCTATTGGAAGAGGACAGAGAGAGCTGATCATCGGCGACCGTCAGACCGGAAAAACAACGCTGGCAGTAGATACGATCATTAACCAGAAAGGCAAGGACATGATCTGTATTTATGTTGCCATTGGACAGAAAAGGTCTACAGTTGCTTCTCTGGTAGAAACACTTACCAAAAACGGAGCCATGGAATACACCATGGTAGTGGCGGCGACTGCTTCCGAGGCAAGCCCGCTGCAGTATATTGCGCCTTATTCCGGATGTGCAATGGGCGAGTATTTTATGAACAAAGGAAAGCATGTGCTGATCATTTATGATGATCTGAGTAAACATGCGGTTGCATATCGTGCGCTTTCTCTTCTGATACGCCGTCCGCCGGGACGTGAGGCTTATCCGGGAGATGTATTTTATCTTCATTCCAGACTTCTGGAGCGCGCTGCCAAGCTAGATGATGAGCATGGCGGAGGTTCTCTGACTGCGCTTCCTATTATCGAGACACAGGCCGGAGACGTATCAGCCTATATTCCAACCAATGTAATTTCTATTACAGACGGACAGATATTCCTGGAAACAGAACTTTTCCATTCCGGTGTTATGCCGGCTGTAAACCCGGGTATTTCCGTATCCCGAGTTGGCGGAAACGCGCAGATAAAAGCAATGAAAAAGGTTGCCGGAACTCTGAAGCTGATCTATTCTCAGTATCGTGAGCTGCAAAGCTTTGCTCAGTTTGGCTCTGATCTGGATGCGGATACAAAGGCTCGTCTGGAGCAGGGAGCACGTATTGTAGAAGTTTTGAAGCAGGATCAGAACGAGCCGGTTCCTGTAGAAAAACAGGTAGCGATTCTGTATGCGGTAATCAACGGAGTCCTTACAGACATAAAAACCGAAGATGTGCGTCAGTATGAGAAAAAGCTGTACAGTTTCCTGGATTCGGATGCAGACGGAGCAGCGGCAATGCAGGAGATCCGCAGCACAGGAAAGCTGGAAAAAGAAACAGAAGAAAAATTAAAAAAAGCTCTGGAAAACTTCACAGGAGATTTTCTGGAAACGGAAGCTGCAAAACAGTAAGGAGGAGACAGTATGGCTGCAAACATGAAAGCGGTAAAGCTGCGCATCAAAAGTGTACAGAGTACCATGCAGATTACCAAGGCAATGGAACTTGTAGCATCCTCCAAGCTGCGTAAGGCCAAGGAGCGGGCTGAAGTCTGCAGACCGTATTTCCGCACTCTGCACAGTACACTGAAGGATATTGCTGTAAATAATACGGATTTCAGTTCTGTGTACGCGGCAGAGGCCAGAAGCGAAAAATTCTGTTATGTAGTGATTGCCGGTGACCGCGGTCTGGCCGGAGGCTATAATGCCAATCTGTTCAAACGTATGGAAGAAGACAGCGCCGGACGGGATTACATGGTTCTGCCTGTAGGAAAAAAGGCTGTAGAATATTTTAACCGCAGGAAGATTGAAATCGTTACGGAAGAATTTGGAGAAATCGCAGATATTTCTGTCGGGGACTGTTTTCAAATCGCAAATATTCTCTGCAGAAAATTCCGGGAGGGAGAATTTGGTCACATAGAGCTTTGCTATACCAGCTTTGTGTCCATGCTTTCACAGCAGCCGGATGTGTTTTCTGTGCTTCCTCTGACAGATCTTAAAAATGAATCAGAGGAAAAAAATTCTGTAACAAGAAATCTGATACTTTATGAGCCGGGCAGTATGGAGGTGTTTGATGCCATTGTTCCGGAATATCTGGCAGGGCTGATCTACGGAGGCGTGTGCGACAGTCTGGCAAGTGAGCTGGCAGCCAGACGTACAGCCATGGATGCGGCAACAAAAAATGCAGGAGAAATGATCGATCAGCTGAACCTGTTTTATAACCGCGCCCGTCAGGCAAGTATCACTCAGGAGATCACAGAGATCGTTGCAGGCGCGGAAGGTCTGTAAAGCTGACTGCAGACAGCAATGCTTTGGATGATAACAAAAAATAGAGGAGATTCATAAATGAGCGAGAAACACGTTGGCGAAGTTGTGCAGGTCATCGGTCCGGTTCTGGACATCCGCTTTGCGCACGATGAACTGCCGGCACTTCTCAATGCCATTGAAGTTGATAATAAAGGCGCAAAGCTGATCGTGGAAGTGGCTCAGCAGATAGGTGATAATACAGTCCGCTGTATTGCCATGAGTTCCACAGACGGTCTGGTGCGGGGGATGAAGGCCGTAGACACCGGAGGTCCTATAACCGTTCCGGTAGGAGAAGAATGTCTGGGCCGTGTGTTTAATCTTCTGGGCGAGCCGGTGGACAACCGTCCGGAACCGGAGATTAAGGAACGCTGGGCAATTCACCGTCCGGCTCCGTCTTACGAGGAGCAGACTCCGGCTACAGAGATACTGGAAACGGGAATCAAGGTAGTCGATCTGATCTGTCCTTATGCAAAAGGTGGAAAAATTGGCCTGTTCGGCGGCGCAGGTGTGGGAAAAACCGTTCTGATCATGGAGCTGATTCACAATGTTGCCACTGCTCACGGAGGACTTTCCGTATTTACAGGTGTTGGCGAGCGTACCCGTGAGGGAAACGACCTTTACAATGAAATGCAGGAAAGCGGAGTTATTGATAAAACAGCCCTGGTTTACGGACAGATGAACGAACCGCCGGGAGCCCGTATGCGTGTAGGTCTTTCCGGGCTTACCATGGCAGAGTATTTCCGTGATGTAAAAAATCAGGACGTACTTTTGTTCATTGATAATATTTTCCGTTTTACCCAGGCCGGATCAGAGGTTTCCGCCCTGCTTGGACGTATGCCGTCAGCAGTAGGCTATCAGCCTACACTGGCTACTGAAATGGGCGCTTTGCAGGAGCGTATTACATCTACCCGCAAAGGTTCCATTACTTCCGTACAGGCTGTTTACGTGCCTGCGGATGACCTGACAGACCCGGCTCCGGCAACCACGTTCTCTCATCTGGATGCGACTACAGTACTTTCCCGTGATATTGCCAGTCAGGGTATTTATCCGGCAGTAGATCCGTTGGAATCCAGCAGCCGTATTCTTTCACCGGAGGTGGTGGGAACAGAACATTATGAAATTGCCCGCCGTGTGCAGCAGGTTCTGCAGCGATATAAAGAACTTCAGGATATTATCGCTATCATGGGTATGGATGAGCTTTCCGAGGAAGACAAGCTCTCTGTAAACCGCGCGCGAAAAATCCAGAGATTCCTGTCTCAGAGCTTCTCTGTGGCAGAACAGTTTACCGGTATGCCCGGACAGTATGTTCCTCTGAAGGAAACCCTGAGAGGATTCAGAATGATCCTGGACGGAGACTGTGATGATGTTCCGGAAAGCTGTTTCCTGTTCTCCGGTACTATTGACGAAGTTTTTGAAAAAGCAAAGAAACAGTAAAGGAGGCCGTTTATGAGCACCTTTCCATTGCAGATCGGAACACCGGATGGTCTTCTGTTTGAGGGAGATGTGGCCCGTGTCGTGTGCAGAAGCATTACAGGCGATCTGGCAATTCTTGCCGGGCACTGTAATTTCTGTACGGCTCTTGGCATGGGAGAAGCCCATGTAGTCATGGAGGACGGCACCAGACGGGAGGCAGCCTGCATTGGCGGGATGCTTTCTGTGATAGATGGCAAATGCAGTCTTTTGGCAACTACCTGGGAGTGGAAGGAAGATATTGACAAAGCCAGAGCAGATGCGGCAAAGACTCGGGCAGAGGCAGTACTGGAGCGTACAGGCCTGACTGATCAGGAGTATAAAAACGCAAAGGCAAAACTTCAAAGGGCTCTGGTGCGGCTCAGCGTCAGGCAGTAATAAAGAAATCAGGGGGATATCAGGGAGTAATAAATACAGGTTCTGATAAAAAAGAATTATTTTAAATCATATTATGCCATAACGGAGCAAAATGAGCTGCCGCATCGATCAGAGATGCGGCAGCTGCGCGTTCCGTTTCTTTTTCTATTTCGCTTAAAAATATGGAAAAAAATGTTGACAGAACATAAAGTGTATAGTACAATTACTCAATGTGACATAGTGCGATAACTCCTGAGCCAAAGCCCCGGCAAAGGCGTTTTATCAGCGGTTTCGGACATTTCCGCGATTATTTTGCACTGATCACCAGGAATTATTTATTATCGCGGGATACCGCGGTCAGACAAATTAAATCGTTGATAATTAACAGGAGGTAAAACCATGCAGACTTATATGGCTAATCCAGATAAAATCGAGAGAAAATGGTATGTAGTTGATGCAGAAGGCTGTACACTGGGCCGTCTGGCATCTGGTGTTGCAAGTGTATTAAGAGGTAAAAACAAACCTCAGTTTACACCGCATGTAGATACAGGTGATTATGTGATCATCGTAAACGCTGACAAGATCAAAGTAACAGGAAAGAAAATGGATCAGAAGATCTACTATCACCACTCTGATTATGTGGGCGGAATGAAAGAGACCACATTAAAAGAAATGATGGCTAAGAAACCGGAAAAGGTTATTGAGCTGGCTGTTAAAGGTATGCTTCCAAAGGGACCTCTGGGAAGAACCATGTACAAGAAACTTTTCGTTTATGCCGGACCGGAGCACAAACATGAGGCTCAGAAACCGGAAGTCTTAACATTTTAATGAGGAGGTATGAGACATTGGCTAGCGCAAAATTCTACGGAACAGGAAGAAGAAAAAAATCAATCGCAAGAGTTTATCTTGTACCTGGAACCGGTAAGATCACAATCAATAAAAGAGATATCGATGAATATTTTGGATTAGATACACTGAAAGTTATCGTTCGTCAGCCTTTAGCTGCAACAGAAACAGAAGGCAAATTTGACGTATTAGTTAACGTTCATGGCGGTGGATACACAGGACAGGCTGGTGCCATCAGACATGGTGTTGCAAGAGCCCTTCTTCAGGCAGACAACGACTACAGACCAGTTCTGAAAGCTGCTGGATTCTTAACTCGTGACCCACGTATGAAAGAACGTAAGAAGTACGGTCTCAAAGCAGCTCGTCGCGCTCCGCAGTTCAGCAAGCGAT
>OLNI01000124.1_pt1 | contig 80989 bp, 85 predicted proteins | sample 1672921 | NCBI WGS metagenome assembly OLNI01 (sample SAMEA3136737, study PRJEB25190) | human gut metagenome | biome: human gut; feature: human-associated habitat; material: faeces | place: Austria | collected 2013 | reverse complement strand
AGCGAACATTTAAACCGCCGCGACTAAAGTCACAAATATAGGGTATCGGTTCTCTCCCCGGGCGTCTGTCTCTTAATGAATTAAATAGTAAATTATGCTTGATTTTTTGACTCAAATAGCGTACTATATTGGTAAATTCATACACGGGGAGCTTGCAGAAGCAGGCTGAGAGTAAGCTAAAGTGCTTAGACCCATAACCTGATTTGGATAATGCCAACGTAGGGATAGCGTAGATATATTCGCATATATACCGAGATTGGTGTATATGCGTTTTTCTTTTCAGAGTAAATCATTTTAAAATAAATTGCTTTAAGAGAAAAGCTACATTGAATCTTTATAAATTTTCTTTTATTTATCCATATTCAGAATATTTCTCAAATATACTTCTGAGCATTTTGCAAAACGCACTTCAGGAAGTATAGGATGATTTCAGTTTTTTCCCGTTTATGAAAAATAAATAGACATGCTAAATATATATCAGATGTGAGATGACTCCAACCTCTGTAGGTGGCGAGCAACAATGCCGGAGCATTCTTGAATGAATATATATGCTAAATCTATATGTAAAGAAAGGGTAAAAATGTTAAAGCAGTGTTTTGATAACGTAAGAGAAAAGCATCCATTGGTACATAATATTACGAACTATGTAACAGTGAATGATGTGGCAAATATTCTTCTTGCCTGTGGCGGCAGCCCGATTATGGCGGACGATTCTGGAGAAGTGGAAGATATTACTTCTATTTGTCAGGGATTGAATATTAACATTGGTACGCTGAATAAAAATACGATTCCGTCCATGTTTTTAGCAGGAAAAAAGGCAAATGTACTTGGTCATGTTGTGCTGCTTGATCCGGTAGGAGCCGGAGCGAGTGGACTTCGGACAAAGACAGCGAATGAGCTAGTGCGGGACATAAAGTTTACTGTTATCCGTGGAAATATTTCAGAAATCCGAACCCTGATGGAAGGAACGGGAAATACAAAAGGTGTGGATGCAGATTTGGCAGATGCGGTTACAGAGGAGAATCTTGATGAGACGATTGGGAAGCTGAAAGCATTTTCTGAAGCGACAGGAAGTGTGATTGCTGTAACGGGAGCCATTGATTTAGTTGCTGATTCTGAAAAATGTTATGTTATCCGCAACGGAAAACCAGAGATGGGAGCAATCACCGGAACTGGATGCCAGCTTTCTGGAATGATGACGGCTTTCCTTTGTGCAAACGCAGAGCAGCCTTTGGAGGCAGCAGCAGCGGCAGTTTGTGCGATGGGAATTGCCGGAGAGATTGGATTTGAACATTTAAAAGAAGGCGAGGGAAATTCCACTTACCGTAATCGGATAATTGATGCTATTTATCATATGGATGGGAATACATTGGAGGAAAGAGCAAAGTATGAGCTACGTTAACAGAGAACAATTAAGAAAAGATTTACTTTTATATGCAGTAACCGACCGTTCCTGGCTTGGAAATGAAACACTTTACGAGCAGGTGGAAAAGGCATTAAAAGGAGGAGCGACTTTTATACAGCTTCGGGAAAAGGAACTCGATGAGGAACATTTCATGGAAGAAGCGGTGGCTCTCAAAGAATTGTGTCATAAGTATCATGTTCCATTTGTTATCAATGATAATGTCAGAATCGCAAAAGATATGGATGCGGATGGAGTTCACGTTGGACAAAGTGATATGGAAGCCGATGACGTGAGAAAGATTCTTGGTGAAGACAAGATTCTTGGCGTATCTGCCCAGACAGTAGAGCAGGCAGTATTAGCTGAAAAAATGGGGGCGGATTATCTTGGCGTGGGAGCCGTATTTTCCACTTCCACGAAAAAAGATGCGGCAGATGCCAGCAAGGAAACATTAAAAGCAATCTGCGAGGCAGTAAATATTCCAGTGATTGCAATTGGTGGAATCGGGGCAGATAACATTTTATCTTTACAGGGAAGTGGTATTTGCGGTATCGCTGTGGTTAGTGCTATTTTTGCGGCAAAAGATATTGAAGCTGCTACAAAAGTTTTAAAAGACAGAACAGAAAAAATGCTGAAATGATTTTTCGGTAGTTAGTGGAAAAGACAATAAAAGGGGAAAGGCATCGTGATAAAAGGAGCAATCTTTGATATTGATGGAACTTTACTTGATTCCATGCCCATCTGGGAAAATGCAGGAGCGAGATATCTTGCTACTCTTGGCATTAAGGCAAAGCCAGATTTAAAAGAACGGCTGGATGCTTTATCTTTGCCAGAAGGAGCCATCTATATGCAAAAAGAGTATGGCCTTTCGGTATCAGCAGAAGACATTTTAGAAGGAGTCAATCAGGTTGTAAAAGATTTTTACTATAAAGAAGCGGTCATGAAGCCAGGAGCCTATGCCTTAGTAAAACGTCTGAAAGAAAATGGTGTGAAGTTAATTATAGCCACAGCGACAGATAAGGAGATGGCAAAGGCGGCGCTTATTCGTAACGACATATGGCAGGACTTTACGGGAATGATTACATGCGAGGAAGCCGGAGCCGGAAAGACAAGCCCGAAGGTATTTGAGTTTGCAAGGCAAAAGCTAGGCACTAAAAAAGAGGAAACATGGGTATTTGAAGATTCTTTATATGCGGTGAAAACTGCTACTGAAGCTGGATTTCCAGTATGCAGTATCTACGATACCTACAGTGTGGGAAATGCGAAAGAAATTCAGAGACTTTCTAATATTTATGTGAGAGATTTTTCGGAGATAGGTGATTATTCTTTTTCAAATATGAAAACAGTTCTTACAATTGCAGGCAGTGATTCGAGCGGAGGAGCAGGTATTCAAGCAGATATCAAGACTTTAACTGTTCATAAAGTATATGCCATGACTTGTATTACCGCACTTACCGCACAAAATACAGTCGGAATTACCGAGATTATGCCAGTACCAGCAGAATTTTTTAAAAAACAGATGGAAAGCATTTTCACAGATATAAAGCCAGATGCAGTGAAAATTGGAATGATTGCTTCAAAGGAACAGGCAGAGATTATCGCAGAATACCTGGAAAAATATTCTATCAAAAATGTAGTGGCAGACCCGGTGATGATTTCGACAAGCGGTACGGTTTTAGTAGAAGAAACAACGAGAAAGATATTATATGAGAAATTATATCCAAAAGTTTCCCTGCTAACCCCGAACATTCCAGAAACCGAATTTTTATCCGGGATAAAAATTACCGATAAAAAAACAAGGGAAGAAGCAGCAAAAGTCATTGCAGACAGGTGGAATTGTGCGGTCTTAAGTAAGGGCGGTCACAGCGAAGAAAATGCGGACGATTTGCTTTATGAGAGTTTTTTGCAGGAAGAAAAAAAAGAAAAAGCCGTTTGGTTTCCAGAAGAAAGAATTGATAATCCAAACACACACGGAACCGGCTGTACACTTTCAAGTGCGGTAGCGGCAAATCTGGCAAAGGGATTTCCTGTAGAAGAATCCGTAAAAAAGGCAAAAGCATACATCAGCGGAGCAATTAGAGCAATGCTGAATCTTGGACAGGGAAATGGCCCGCTAAATCATATGTGGGATTTGTAAACATAGTAACAGACAAGTGTCAATGTATATAAAGTAATGAAATAAACAGATTAGTTAAGCTTTATAAAAATGGCATTATAAATAGTATTTACAAAATTGGAGGTAACAAAAGATGAGAAATTACACAACACAGATGGATGCAGCAAGAAAAAATATTATTACTCCAGAAATGGAAAAGGTTGCAGCAAAAGAACGAATGACACCAGAAGAAATCAGAGCATTAGTAGCAGAAGGAAAAGTTGCTATCTGCGCGAACAAAAATCATAAATGCTTAGACCCACAGGGTGTCGGCTCTATGTTAAAAACAAAGATTAATGTAAATCTTGGTGTATCAAAAGACTGTAAAGATTATGATATAGAAATGAAAAAAGTAATGGAAGCAGTAAACATGGGAGCAGATGCCATCATGGATTTATCTTCCCACGGAAATACAGAACCGTTCCGTAAAAAACTGACTTCCGAATGTCCTGTAATGATTGGAACAGTACCAATCTATGATTCTGTAATTCACTATCAGAGAGACTTAGATACTCTTACCGCAAAAGACTTTATTGATGTAGTACGTCTTCACGCAGAAAATGGTGTAGACTTCGTAACATTACACTGTGGAATTACAAGAAAGACAATCGACCAGATTAAAAAGCATAAAAGAAAAATGAACATCGTATCCCGTGGAGGTTCCCTTGTATTTGCATGGATGACAATGACAGGAGAAGAAAACCCTTTCTATGAATATTTCGATGAAATTCTTAATATCTGTCAGGAATACGATGTAACAATCTCCCTCGGAGATGCCTGCCGTCCAGGCTGTCTTGCCGATGGTTCCGATGTATGTCAAATTGAAGAATTAGTTCGTCTTGGCGAACTTACCAAACGTGCGTGGGAGAAAAATGTACAGGTTATGGTAGAAGGACCGGGACATATGCCAATGGACCAGATTGCTGCAAACATGAAGTTACAGTCCACCATTTGTTCTGGAGCACCATTCTATGTACTTGGACCAATCGTAACAGATATTGCACCAGGTTATGACCATATTGTATCCGCTATCGGTGGAGCAATCGCTGCTCAAAATGGTGCTGCATTCCTCTGCTATGTTACACCAGCAGAACACCTTGCACTTCCAAATCTTGAAGACGTAAAACAGGGAATCATGGCATCAAAAATTGCGGCACATGCAGCCGATATCGCAAAAGGTGTCCGTGGTGCAAGAGAGATAGATGATAAGATGGCAGATGCCCGCCGTGTTTTAGATTGGGAAGCACAGTGGGAATGTGCAATGGATCCGGAAACAGCCAAAGCAATCCGCGATGACAGAAAACCAGAACATGAGGATACTTGCTCTATGTGTGGAAAGTTCTGTGCGGTAAGAAGCATGAATAAGGCATTGGCTGGAGAACATATTGATATTTTGTAAATAGTAATTTGCCATAGGCAAGAGGAGACGCTCCCAAAGAAAGAAGATATCCTATATTTGTGACTCTGTCACTGTGGGTTGAATGTTTGCTGAATGGCTCACATTCAATCCTCACTAAGACCACAATATAGGATAGCTTCTTTCTTTGGGAGCTGTTTTTTGCTGAACTGAAATTATTATTTTACAAGTTCAGTAGTAGTTTTTGCAGATAATCTGTATATTTTGCCTTTCCCACTGTTTCCGAAGCCAATATAGAAACTGTCCCAATTTTTTTGTTATTATATGAATACTCCAGTCTGCCGATTACTTGATTTTTCTTAATTGGAGCAGAGAGATTTTTCTGGAATACCACTTTTTTTTGAATGTTATTTTGGTTGATTTCCGAAGTAAAAACATAGGAGAAGTTTTTCTTATATTTGCAGGAAATGAATTCTTTTGTGCCATTATGTACGGGGATGGTGGAGAGTGCGGGAGGCTGTTTATCGGTGTAAATCTTGCAGAGAGAGAAGCCGTAATCAAGTAAAGAGGCACAGTCTTTTACCCGCTCTTTTGCGCTCTGGCATGCCATAACGACAGCGATAAGGGAAATGTGATTGCGTTCTGCGGTGGCGCTTAAACAAAAGCCGGCTTTGGAGGTACTTCCGGTTTTTAGACCGGTTGCGCCCTGATAATGCCGGAGTAATTTATTAGTATTAGAAAGTCCAAACTCAGATTCCCCTCGTTTTGTTACATGTGTAATATTTTCCATCCAGATTGTTGTATAATGGAAAATGTCTGGATGATTCGTAATCAGTTCTCTTGACATTAAGGCGATATCCCTTGCACTTGTGTAATGTCCGTCCGCATCTAATCCGCAGCAATTTACAAAATGTGTATGCTTCATGCCAAGAACCTGTGCTTTCTCGTTCATTTTGGAGACAAAGGCATCTTCACTACCACTGATGTGTTCTGCCATAGCCACACATGTAGCGTATAGGGGTAGTAGACTTTTAAAAATCAATCTTTATATGGTTTATGGTTACAAAGGGATGCTTCAAAACCGATGAGAAGGGATCCTGGCTCTGCGTAATAACTGCAAAGGGCTCTTGTTTTTTGAATCGTTCCATTAAAAATTCCAAATGTATTTTCAATCAATTTTTTTAATTCTAATGCACCGGCTTCATTGTTGTTATGAGCAATGATGATTTTTCCATCTGTATAACCACATTCTTTAAGATGATCAATTAGTTTTTTTAATGCTCTTTTTTCACCTCTGCATTTGTCAAGCGGCAATAAAGTTCCTTCATCACTTGCCTTCCCAACGACTCTGACTCCTAATAAACCGATTCCGGCTGCAATTACCGGACTTATCCGTCCGTTCTTTGCAAAATTGTTTAAAGATGCCAGAGAAAAATACAGGTGTGTTTTATCTTTATATTCGAGAAGAGTTTTATAAATATCATCTGGAGCAAAACCAGCTTTTATGAGTTCTGCTATTTTTTCAATAAAAAGTGCGATTTCCGGTCCTGTAGATAAAGAATCTAAAACATATACCTTTCTGCCGGTATGATTCTGTTCATAGATGTCCTTAGCGATAACAGCACTGTTATATGTACCGGACAGGGAACTTGTAATGGTGATGCAAAAGACAACATCGGCATCGCCAAACGCATTCTCCCATTCGTGAGGACTTGGGCTTGATGTCGATGTCTTGCCTTTATAAGAAGAAAGATTCTCCTGCATAGCTGTAAGATCAATCTTATCATCATCTATATAATCGTTCTCACCTACGATTATATGAAGTGGAACAACCCCGAAGTCTATATCAGGTAAAGCTAAAAGATTTGCAGATGAATCTGCAACGATTTTCATTTTCATATGTAACCTCCGCGAATAGTTTTAAATACTTTTATATCGGTTTTTAAAAAACTTATCAAAAAGTATAGTAAACCATACATATGTGTTTGTCAAGGTATTAAATAACTTTATTGCGGTTTTTTAATAGCTGATATATAATGATGTTCAGAATTATGGGAGCAGCGTTAGAGCATTTTTCAAACACGCTCTAGCTGCGGAGTAATTCGTGGCATCAAGTTAGAGACAAAGTAAGAAAGAAGGAATGTATTATGAGATTTTCAGCCAGAGACTACAGAATGCCAAGATATAAAGAAATTCCAAATGTAGGACTTTATCTTGAGCAGACAGTAAAGTATATCAATGAATGTTTAGCACCAATAGAGATTTCGATTACACCATCTATGTTAAGTAATTATGTAAAGAAGGGGTATATTGACCGTCCTATAAAAAAACAGTATTATGCGGATCAAATAGCATATACTATTTATATTGTAATTATAAAGCAGGTTCTTTCCATGGATAATATAGCATCCCTTTTTGTTTTACAAAAAGCAACCTATACTTTACCGGTTGCTTATGATTATTTCTGTTCAGAATTGGAAAAGACACTCGTAGCTATATTTGAAAATAAAGAAGAGCCAATGAAAGATATGGGCGATATTCCGTTCGAAAAAAAGATGCTTCATAGTGTAATTGTAGCGGTATCGCATATCATTTATTTAAATGACTGTTTTAAAAACAATTTACAGGACAATGCTTCCGATTTTATAAGACAAATGAAATGAGCATATGTCAATTATATTATTGACATATGTCCATAATGGGTGTAATATAGAGAAAAGATTGTGAAAGGAGTATCCTATGCCAAGACCGATAAAGTGCAGAAAAGTCTGTCATTTTCCAGACATATTGGAATTTCGACCATCCAATAAAAATGGAGGAAGAGGGGAGGAAGATGAAAAAGAGGTGATTCTTCTGACAGTAGATGAATATGAAACGATTCGTCTTATAGATAAAGAAGGATACAGCCAGGAACAGTGTGCAGGCTTTATGCAGATTGCAAGAACGACTGTTCAGAGAATCTATGAGATCGCCAGAAAGAAAGTGGCAGATGCAATCATAGATGGACACCCTCTTCGAATTGAAGGGGGAGATTTTCGAATTTGCGATGGTAAAAGTAGTAAATGTGGTCTGGGTGGATGCTACAAACAAGAGTTTTATCAAAAGTATGCAACAGAAAAAGGAGAAGGTATAATGAGAGTAGCAGTAACATATGAGAACGGACAGATTTTTCAGCATTTTGGACATACAGCAGAATTTAAAGTTTATGATGTAGAGGATGGAAAAGTAATCCATTCTGAAGTTGTAGATACGAATGGAAGCGGACATGGCGCATTAGCTGGTGTTCTGAATGCATTGAAGGCGGATGTTCTGATTTGTGGAGGAATCGGAGGAGGAGCGCAGATGGCTTTATCAGCGGCAGGAATTAAGCTTTATGGAGGCGTTTCCGGTGATGCAGATGCGGCTGTGGAAGCTTTTGTGAACGGAACGTTAGATTACAACCCTGATGTAAAGTGCAGTCATCATGATCATGAACATGGAGAAGGACATACCTGTGGTGAGCATGGATGTGGAAATCACAGTTGCCATTAATTGTTAATATAGAATAAATCGCGAAAAAAGGTAAGCAGAATAATGCTTATCTTTTTTTGTCCACAGATTTAAGAGAGAAAATTCAAGTCGAGCCGCTGCGAGACTTGGCGCGTGATTCTGGTCAGCATAAGCTGACATATAAAAATCAAAGCTTGACAAAAAGAAAGCAGAACTATATAATCATAATCGTTCTAAATAGAACAATAATAAGGAGATATAAAAAGGAGTAAAAATATGTTTTTTTGGGATCAGCATAAAACAATTACCAGCTGTTATGAACTATTTACGAGAAAAGTATGTGACAGGTATCAGTTAACGCAAATGGAATATGATATACTTATGTTTTTGCATAATAATCCGAAGTATAATACGGCAGCAGATATCGTAAAGATTCGTAAATCAACGAAATCTCACGTATCTACTTCTCTGAAAGCATTAGAGAATAAAGGCCTGATTGAAAGAATTCACAGCGCCCGGAATAAAAAGCATATTGAGATTGTTATATTAAATAAGGCAGAGTCTATTATCGAAGACGGAATGAAAGCACAGAAAGAATTCGCTAAAAATGCTTTAGATGGATTAACCGAAGAAGAAAAGTATATGTGTATGGCAGTATTTAATAAAATTTGTGCTAATGCAGATGCGTACTTAAAAAAATATGCGGAGGGAGAGAATGAAAAATCATTTTTGTTATAACCAATTAATGAAAAAGGAGAAATAAGAATGAGAGAAGAAAAATACCAGCCAAAGATGCCGGATATTATGGAAGCGATATTTGATGCCGGATATTTGATATTTGATTTAGTAGCAGCAATTTTATTTTTCACCTATGCAAAAGGAAATACGTTATTTATTCTTTATGGAATATTAACATTAACTCTTTGCGGTGGAGATGCATTTCATTTAGTACCTAGAATCATAAGAGCTGCACGTGGAACGAATGACAGAATAAAGAAACAGCTTGGGATTGGGTTACAGATATCCTCAATTACAATGACTGTATTTTATATTATTTTAATGTATGTTTGGAAGTATACTTTCCCAGATTTTAATATACCTGCTGCAGTAAAAGCAATGGTATGGATTTCTGCGATCATTAGAATTGCTGTCTGTATTCTTCCACAGAATAACTGGTGTACAGAGGATGGAAATCTCAAGTTATCGATTATCAGGAATGCAGTTTTTGCTGTTACTGGTATAGGAGTCATTATTCTGTATGCGATATCTGGAAATGCAAATGGATACCATATGACAAGAATGGTCGCAGCGATTATTATTTCCTTTGGCTGTTACCTTCCTGTAACATTATTTAGCAAAACAAAACCAAAAGTAGGATTGCTGATGATTCCAAAGACATGTGCGTATATGTGGATTATTGCAATGGGACTTCAACTGTTGTTTTGATAAATTAAGGAAAGTATCTCCAATCCTCTAATTTAAGAATGCGAGACATTTTGAATGAAATCTATCCTGACTTATTTCAAAATAATATTATTATAAAATTAACTATTTAAGCCGCAATAGCGATTATATTTGTAATTAAAAAGAAGGAAAATACTGTAAAGAAGAGTATCAGAATACTAAAGTTCTGGTACTCTTTTTGCGTATTTATGGAAGTGAAAATAAATTTAATTTTAATAGATGGACAAAATATATTTTTCTGGAAAGGGTGATATACATAGTAGAAAAAAACGAGGGCATTATGAGCAAAAAGAAAAGCAGAGTTATTAAAGTAAATGTGATTTATGGTGATAAAAATTTGAAAGATTGTATGGAGCAGGTAATCCAGAAACATGAACGGAGTTTTGACCTTTTGACCCTGATATCATAATATTAATGAGGTGAAAGATGAACAATAAAGCAGTATTATATCTAAGATTATCAAAAGAAGACAGAAATAAAGTGAATAAAGGGGATGATAGCGAAAGTATTATTAATCAGCGTATTATGTTAAGTGATTATGCAATGCGGCATAATTTTCAGGTTGTTAAAATATATTCCGATGATGATGAGAGTGGACTATATGAAGACAGACCGGGATTTTCTCAGATGATGCAGGATGCAGAGAGGGGGCTTTTTGGTACTATTATTGCGAAAAGCCAGTCAAGATTTACTCGAAATCTGGAACATTCAGAAAAATATTTACATCACAAACTGCCATTATGGGGTGTTCGATTTATTGGTGTTGTAGATGGCGTGGATACGATGGATGAAAATAATAAGATGACCAGACAGGTGAAGGGACTTACTAATGAATGGTATTGTGAGACATTGTCTAAGAATGTAAGAAGCGTATTCCTCTCCAAAATGAATCAGGGTAAATTTGTAGGTTCTTCATGTCCTTATGGATATATGAGAGATTCAGAAGACCATAATCATTTAATAATAGATGAATATGCAGCAAGTATTGTGAGAAAGATTTTCCGATTATATTTAGAGGGAAATGGAAAAGCTCATATCGCTTCTATATTATCATCAGAAAATATTTTGATTCCGTCTTTATATAAAACGCGAGTTCTACAGCAAAATTACTATAACAGCAAATTAAAAGATACAACAAAGACATGGTGTTATCAGACGGTACATATGATTCTAAATAACCAGACATATTTAGGTAAAATGGTACAGCATAAGGATATAAAAATTTCTTATAAGGATAAGAAAAAGAGACGTTTGCCGAAAGAACAGTGGATTGTTGTAGATAATACTCATGAACCGATTATAGATCAGGAAACCTTTGATAGAGTTCAGGCAATACAGAAAATAAAAAGAAAATCTGTAAATACAGAGTATAGCGATAATATATTTGCAGGTATTTTATTTTGTGCCGATTGTAAACATGCTATGAATAGAGCTTATGCCAAAGAAAATAAAAAGGGCAGTATCGGGTATATTTGCAAGATATATAAAACGATGGGGAAAAAGCACTGTCCAAGTCATATGATTAAAAATGAGGAGCTGGAAGAAGCGGTTTTATCTTCTATAAAGAATGAAGCAAGAAAGATACTTACAGAGGATGATATTAGCGATTTGGATAAAGTCCAGAAGATAGATAGCCGGGAACAATTTTATAAAAAGCAAATACAGATAGTAGATGCAGAATTGGAAAAATACCAAAAGTTTAAAAAGAGAGCGTTCACAGGCTATATAGAAGAGGTGATTACACCACAGGAATATCGTTCCTATGTTGCAGAATATGAAGAGGAAATATCCAAATTAGAAAGGCAGAAAGAAGAAATTCTTACAAAGTTAGCGGATGAGAATTCTCTTCAAAATCAGCATGATGAATGGGTAGAAGCTTTTAAGGATTATATTAATATTGAGAAGCTTACAAGAGATGTGGTTATTGAATTGATAGAAAAAATAGAAGTTCATGAAGATGGTGGACTGGATATTTATTACAGATTCCGTAATCCATTTCAGGTAGCAAATTAATTCCTACTATGCGAATACGCCACACATGCATCGTTAGCGGAGGAGACAGCAATACATTTTATCATAGTGTCTACGCTCTGGGTTTCACCTGGTTCTAAAAATACCTGGGAGCCTCCCATAGAAATAGCACACTTATGATGGAATTGATAAAAATATTTAAATAAGAGGAGTTATATCAATCTCAAAAGTGCTTTCTCTCCAACGATTTCCTTTTTCCTTATCAGTTGTATATGTTATTTTTTTTATACATTTTTTTAGTAGCATATTTTTTTGTAAAATATCTATATCTGGATTCTTTAAGGCTTCCACAGTATCTGTAAAGGATATAATTTTTTCTTGGTAGTCAATTTTAACGGGTTCTTGCACCTTTGCTTCTTGAAGTTTATCTAATAATACTTCACGCTCTTCTAATAACTTTTGCCGCCGCTTTTTGAATAATTCTGGAGTATAAATTTTGTTTTCTAACATTTCATATTGCGTTTCTTCTCGAACCTCTAGGTCTTGTAATTGTTTGTTTAAAACAGAAATAATTTGAGAGCGAACATTGAAGGAATTTCCGTCATCATTTTCTAATTTAACTTTAAAATCTTCAATATAGCATTCAAGAGCACTAATTATTTGATTTATAACATCTGTTGCTTTTGCTGATTTAGTATGGCAATTAGATTGATTATTGCATAAGTATCGAGGAGGTTGCTTTTCGCTGCCGGCATTATTCTTATATGTCTTGTAACTCATTGCTCGGCCACAATTACCGCAAAATATTAATCCGGCCAAAGGGTTTATAAGTTTACTACTACTATGATTTCTTGGAGTCTTACCGTTGCACTCCTGGGCAGAATCAAAAAGAGCTTCATCAATGATAGCTTCATGAATGCCATCTGAAATAATAGAATCATTCAAGGCTATAGGCCTTGTTTTAAGTAAAGATTCGTTTTTATATTTCATTACAGTTTTCCTGCGATTCCATCTAACCTTACCAATATATACCGGATTGTGTAAAATTTCTTTTAAACTATATGGACTCCAAGAGGTAGATTTTCTAGGTTTTATGTTCATGGTATTTAATTTGTTTGCAATGGCAGCGTAACTCAGCGATTCATTTACATATAAATGGTAGATGAGCTGAACAACCGTTGCCTCATCAGAATTAGGCTTCAAAGTATTTACTGTGTGCTTATTTTCTTTGTAAGAATATTTATCGTAACCATACGGAGCGGTACTCCCAATATACTGTCCAGACCTTACAGAAGCAATACGTCCCCTAGCTTGAATCATTTTATAATATTCAAGATAATCAGAACCCTTATCTAATTCCATCTTGAACAACTTTAAATCAAAGTCATTATTCAAATCAAAAGTTTTATAAGGAGTGATGATTTTTGTATTAGTATATTTAAATACATTAATTAAATGCCCCTTATCAAGCAAATCTCCACGTGTTAAACGTTGTGGATCAACAACAAATACCCCTTTAATTTTTTTTGACTCCATCACTTTTAATATCTGAGATATAACAGGTCTATCTGTGATTGTTTCGCCAGATACAACCTCTCGAAAGATTTTATCTTCAGGAATACGATTGCCTAAAGTGCGTTCAGCGAGTGACTGGAGTTCTGATTCGTGTTTTGCAAATACTTCTTCTAAACTAGATTTTTCGCTATCTGCACGAGACTTTCTCAAATAGATTACATAAGTTTCATTTTCCTGCATTTTGAAACACCTCGCTTAAAATTTAAAATAAACATCCAATTTGACTTTTGAGTGATATCTTACTCCCTCTATATCATAATCAATTCTTTCTATGCATTTCTTTAATAAATGATTTTTTTCTTTTGGGGGCATAGATTCATCTTTTAAAGCAAGAAGTGCATCTTTAAAACGCATTTTCTTGTTGTTACAAGATTCAGGAGGGGGTATCAGGGAAAGGGTGTTGATTTTGCCAATGATTTCTTGTCGTTTTTTCTCTAACTCTGCATGGCGTTGTGTGAAAACACTGGTTGAATATACTTTTGTTTCAAGTAGTTCAAATAAAGTATCCTCTTTATTGTTCAGTCTAGTTAATTCCTGACGCAATTCTCTAATTTTTTCGTCTGAACCAGATGAATTACAGTCATGAAAGGTAATATCAAAATCATCTATAGCACACTGAATTGTGTCAATAACAGCCTCTATTACTAAATCATATCTCGATGATTGAACATCGCATAATTTGTTAGGGCATGCATAACGATGTCCTCCTCGTGATTCTGCTACATTTAGTCTTGATATTTTTCTGCCGCATCTTTTACAGTACATAATTCCGTAAAGTGGATTTTTTAAAGAGCGGTCATTCGTAAAGGATTTATTTTTAGACAGACGTTCCTGAACAGACATAAACAAACCGTGATTAACTATTGCATCATGCTTCCCATCAAATAATAGATAATCGTGTCTTTCGGGGCGATATTTTTTTAATTTTCCATCTTCCATTACCGTTTTATTGGGGGTAAATCCCCATCGTATTTTTCCGTCATACACAGGATTTGATAAAATCCGTTTCACGCTTCCTTTAGTCCATATCTGCTTGCTAGGAGGTATATATCCTTCTGCATTTAATTCGTTTGTAACCCCGCATATTGTTTTCCCTTCGGCATACTTCTGGAATATTATTCGCACGATTCTAGCTTCATCCTCTATGGGTTCTAAAGTGGTTACTTTGCCATAACGTACTTTTCTATAGCCAAAAGGTGGAATAGGTTGAATGAAATTACCAGCTCGCACAGATGCCAGCTTTCCTCTTGCTTGAACCATCTTATAATAATCCAGGTAATCGGCCCCGTGATTCAATTCCATTTTCAGTAATTTCATATCTGTTCCGGTAGTATCGTTTAAGTCATAAGTCTTATAGGGCGTTATAATTAAAGTATTAGTATATTTAAATGCATTGATTATATGCCCTTGGTCTAATAAATCACCACGAGAAAGCCTCTGAGGGTCAACAACAAGGACTCCTGCTATTATTCCAGATTCCATCATTTTTAAGATTTCTTTCATCAAAGGCCTGTCTTTGATGGTTCCACCAGAGACTACTTCTCTAAAAATATATTTTTCAGGAATAAGCTCGCCAAATTCACGCTTGGCAAGGGATTGAAGTTCTTCTTCATGTCGCTTTAAAATATTTTCAACATCTTGATTATATTCGTCAGCACGCGATTTTCTGAGATACATTAAATAAATGCTTTTTGAATCATTATAGTTCATTGATTACCTCCCTAAAAAAGGGTATAAAAAATACACCCTATGCAAATCACAGGATGCATGTTATAATCTAATTGAAGCAGTTAGATTATCAACATCCTTAGTTGATAGGTAACTGGAAATCCGGTATTGTCAGTACCGGATTTTTTGTTAATATGATTATACAATGTGTAAAACATATGTGCAATATAAAAATATCTCCCGACAGTATCGTGTCAGGAGATATTTTTTACTCATCATCGTCTTCTTTGGCTTGAATATTGTCAGGACTTCGCCGAGTACTATTAAGAAAATGAATGATTACTGAACCCATTCCACTCATTCCCAATAATGCACCCGCAATTGCACCAGCTGAAGTTGGCACTAAATAGACAACAAGAACGGCACCGATGATGCATAGTACACTAAGCACAAATGCGCAAACCATTCCTCCTACGCTATCACGGGATTCCGTTTTTATCATCTTTTCTTGCATATTATGACGATGCTCTTGCTCTCTTTCGGCCATTGCTACGATTCTATCTGCAGTACCAGGTAAAATCTGTTCATAGCCAGATAAAATTTTAGGATGCGGAAGAGGTCCGCTGTATCTTTCCATAACCTCGCGGGTAATGAAACTGGTCATTTTACCGAACTCTTTTTGTTCTTCTTCGTCCAGTTCATCGAGCTCCGGCAAATCGTCCAGTTCCTCTTTTGGCTCCGGCTTGGCTTGGACCTTCGTGCCATGTGATGTTAATTCGTTCTGTTTCTCGTTTTGTTCCTTTTCGGATGTATGTTCCGACATTTTCCCAATCGCTCCTTAGGGCCTCGAAATCTTTCTGTTTACCGTTAGAAATATCAGGCCAATCTTTTGTTCCATATAGGTTTAAAACTCTTAAGTATCCTCTAAGAAAGCTCTTGCTGACTGTGTGTTTCATAATGTTTCACTCCTTTACAAGTAACCTCCTGACAGTAGCGTTGTTACTACTGTAACTCTATTATACATAAAAATGAGTTTTTTTCTACGGAAATGAATCAAAAATAATAAAAAATTTATCATTTTGTAAAGAAAATTACGCATTTTGTACATCAGTTCGATTAAATTATATAGATAATAGAGAGTAAATGAGATATAATTTGCTTATATAAAGTTATACATTTTGAGGTGGTTAAAAATGAGAACAATAAAAACGAATAGAAAATATAAACATTTTAAGGGGAAATATTACCAGGTATTATACATTGCAAAACATTCAGAGACAGGAGAAAAATATGTAGTTTATCAGGCATTATATGATGATTACAGTATTTACATTAGGCCGTATGATATGTTTGTATCCGAAGTGGATCATGAGAAATATCCTGAAGTAAAACAAAAATATCGTTTTGAATTAGTTGAAGAATAATTAGGAAAGAGCAGCGGATGAACTGCTCTTTTTGTATATAAGAAATAATAGTAATTGTGCCGGCGCAAAATATTATTGACCTGTAGCAACAGAAGTATATGCATCCTGAATTTCTTTTGATTGCGTAGCATAAACATCTTGAAGTTTTTTAGCCCATTCTTCGTATTTTGAGTAGTCATCTCCGTTTTTATTCATAAGATCTGCCATTTCTCCAACACCAGTATTACAAATCTCAGCCAACTTTTCAACTTTTGAGTTACAAATTCCGGCGAGAGCATTTACATCTTTGGATTTTTCTGAAGCTTCTTTATTAAATTCATCTACTAAGCCAGGAGTAGCATCCTTAAGCTTTTGAGTATAGTTATCTAAAATAGACTGATAAGACTCTTCGCTTTTCTCTGTGGTAGCCTCTGGAGCGGCAGTAGTAGCTTCGGTTTTCGTTTTAGTGTCAGATGAGGAGCTTGTATTTCCTCCACCACAGGCAGTAAATGACAATGACATTACTGCAATTAAACTAAGAGCTAATAATTTCTTTTTCATAAGTTTTTTCTCCTTTTCCTCGTATGAATAAAAATTTAAATAGTTATAAGTGCAATTATACACTAAATATTGTGAGATGTATATAAGAAACGGAAGATTTTATAAGTGATTTTGTGAAAATGCATGAAAATAAATTTTTTTGCAAAAAATGCCGACAAAACGAAAAATTTATACATATTGAATGGGCACAAACGAACTGGCAATTCATTTGTGAATTTAATGGTGTATTATTTTTTTCTTACAAAAATTCTTTTGATTTTAAATTTAGTACACTGGAGTTGAAAGGAGGATTAATAAAATTATTTATTACGCAATCTATCATAATATAGATAGACCTGTAATTTTATTTTGCAAAGAAACATCGTATTTTTATCGTAAATAAGATAATCCTAAGTTAAAAGCTAAAAATGCCAAATAGGAGACGAGATGAAAATACTTTTAGCAGAACTGATGGAAAGCAGAGGGTTATCATATAGACAGTTAGAAATTTTAACCAGCATCAGTAAATCTACACTGCACAATATCGCCACAGGTAAAAGAATACCCAGGATGGACACGATGGAGAAGTTGGCGGAACATTTGCATGTAAGGATAGAAGATTTATACGATTCAGAATACAAATGAAAAAAGTGTCCACGTTTGTGGACAGGACGGTTTTGCGGTGCAAAATATGATACAATTTAGGAAATGAGTTAACAAAAATTACAAGTTGACGAAAATATGTTCGGCTTGTATAATGAAATAAAATCGAACAGACTTTCGGAAGAAAGGAGCATACATAATGAAAAAAGAGGACGAAGAGAGAAAAGAAATGAGCAGAGAAAGAATGGAGGAAAAAGAAATTTTAGACTTGTATCGAAATCTAAATAAAAATCAGAAACAGAGAATAAAAATCATAATGAGAGGAATGAAGGGGAGGGTCTTTTAGACCTCCCCCTTTTTTATCTCATCTATTTCCTTCATAATGAGATCCCATTCTTCATCTGACGTTCTGTAAACCAATTCTAGCAACATAGTCAACGCAGCCTTTTTGGATGCTGATGCATTTTCCATAACATATCCAAAACGGTTATATGCCTTGTCATAGGCAGATAATTTGATGAACATATTATCTTCTCCACCAACACCGGTGCGAAGCCATTCTTCATTTACTCCAAATTCCCTGCAAATTGAGAAGATAACAGCCTCAGATGGCTTCCTTAAATCTGTTTCGTAATTTCCAATAGTATTACCTTTTACACCAACTCTAGCTCCAAATTCAGATTGTGTAAGATTAAAATGATTCCTAACCAATTTAATTCTATCTTTTAAGTCTTCCAAAAAATTCACCTCTTTTCTGTAATTGAAATTATATACTCAAAATCCCACATAGTCAATAAAAATATAAAAAAATAATTGACAAATCCCACAATGAAGATTATAATAACCACATAGTCAAGAAAACAAGGAGGTGAGAACATGACAAAGGCAACAGAAGGCAAGAGACTTAAAGAAGTTAAAAAAGTCATTGAAGAATGGGACACATATCCAAGGGAAACGCAGATTGCTCTTGAGTCAGCCATCTCGATGGCGAGAATTTTGACAATGATTAGAGATAATGAGAAAGCAGGATAGGAGGGGCAGGTAAAAATATTGAGAAAATTTAATAAAACTTTCAATAAGATGGTTGAGAAAATAGTAGAAAAAAACCGCTGGGAGAACACAATATCTAACCAGCGGACAGTGAGTTTTATTTTAGGATGTATCGTATCATTCATACTAATGATAATACGAATAAGCCATATTAATTGACTTGTTTAACAAAGTCTCCAATATTTGGATTCTCAAAAGGCAATTGTTGCTTTTCGGACTCTATTTCCTTTGCAGGGGATTCTGTGACAGCAATCTTTATAACTGAGTTTAAGGCTCGAAATGCGGCAGGGGTCAGCTCTCTTTTTTTAGTGTGGAAAGTAGCAGATTCTAAAGTAGCCATTTTCTCTTGAACATGGGTGATAACTCCGGTACCCTTAACAATTTCAAGGTATCCAAGGGATTTTCCAGTATCAGGATCTAAAATTTCGTCGTCACTTAGACAATAAATAAGGTATTTTTGACCTGCACAGACACCACTTTCTGAGCCTGCATTAATAACTACTTTGTAGTCATTAAGAATAGTAGCGATTTTATACATGTTGTACCTCCTAAAATATATTATTCAAATCATCAAGTATATCAGTTGTTATAGTTGGTTTTACGATAATGCTATTACGCTTGGAAGAAATATATGCAAAGGGATTATCAAAGGAACAAGCGGTGGAACAAAGAGTAATTTGAGCAAGCCCATTACTATTAATAATTTCTACATATCCATAACAAATCAGCTGTTCAAATCCTTTGCTATTTTCATAAAACGTAACAATAGAATGATGGGAAAGCAAATTATTCGGGCGGCATAAAATTCGTTCATTACTGCATTGTAGTAGTTCTATAGAAGGGCACTGGGCATCTTTTGAATCTAAAAAGAATTTTATATTTAGCCACAGGGACAATAAAAAGAAAAGAAGTATTAAAACAAATACAAAAAATGGAACTTTAGTGCCAGATGGAAAGATATACAACAAAATGGTTGGAATTAAAGCAAGGGCGAAAGAAAGATAGTTTCCCCAATCCTTAAAGAAGTTTTTCAAACTAAAACACCTACTTCCTTAGTTGTTTAACTGATAGATAACATTTGTATTATACAGGAAATTTATGTAAAAAACAAGGGGGAAAGATGAAATGGGCAACAACAATACTTTCGCTATCATCACTGATTGTAAGCATAGTATCGTTTATTATAGACGGCATATTGGTGTAGTTGATACGGTTGGAATGTTATGTAGAGCTGAGAAAGCAGGATAGGAGGGAGATAATTAATCAAGAACCAATAAAAATAGAAGACAGACAAGCTGTTGTACATAAACATGAATATGAACATAAATGAGGAGCAATTGAATGGAAAAAGAAGTAATCACTTTGGAACGTGAAAATTGTGTTATTCGTATTCACAGGCCTGATATTCCGGAGGAAGAAAGACAACGGAGAATGGAAGCGTTTAAGCAGGCAGCCGCAACATTTATGAAGGCTGTTTACAGACAAAACCAAGGAATATGAAAAAAATGTGCCTGCGGGAGCGGCAACTCCCAATGGGCACATAGCAAATAAATCACTTAAAGTATACCTCATGATAGAGGAAAAGAAAAGGAGAAAATTATGATCACAGAAGAAAACAAGTTTTTAGGATTAGAAGAGATTAAGAATTTGATTGAAAAAGTATATGCAGCACAGCAGGCCGGAAACCATGTTATTTTCAGATACGGTAGGTGTGAGTGCCATGAAGGGGAAAATTTCTGAAAACAAAGAATGGGACAAACAGTTTGAAATAGAAACTTATGCTAGTGACATCATGCAGAAATACAATGCCTGCATGGATTACCTTGAAAAACTGGCAGGTGAGAAACATGATAATTAATTTTGTATTACATAAGTACCGCCAGACGCAATCGGCTCTTGAAATGCAACCTACATCATTGCGTTTGTTAAAGAGAAAAGCCGCATTGGAATGGTGGATTGCAAAGAACAATGAAACCTGTACGAAATAAAGAAAACCCAGCAAAAATAATCCGCTGGCAAGATGGAAATCTAGAATGCTTCTGCGGAACAATGGCAGAAGCAGAAAATTATGCAAAGAACAAAAGTAAAGTGATTAAACAAACCTATATCATAGCATGAAAAAAGAGGAGTCGAATATCGACTCCTCTTAGTAGCAAATACCAAGATGGTACGCTATAAAACCGTATCTAAAGTGTACTATCTTCTGACCATAATGTCAAGAAATATAATCGGGTGAAAGTCCCGTAAAAACCTTGATAAACGTATTAAAGATAGGACCAAAAGATATGAGTTACACCAAAAATATATATGAATTTAAGAATGCGATAGAGGTAGAAGAAAGACACACTTACAAGTACCGTTCCCCAGGAATGAAGAGAGAAAAGAAAAAGAAGCTTACCCCTCTTCAAATGCAAGAGGTCAATCGAAAGAACAAGGAGAAAACTTGCCGGAGAAGATTGAGAAAGTATTTCAGAGAGAATGATTACTTCGTGTGTCTTACATACAAAAGAGAAGAACGTCCCACTGATATGACAGAAGCAAAGAAAGATTTTTCAGATGCTATGAGAGTAATCCGTAGAGAATATAGAAAAGCTGGACATGAAGTGAGATGGATACGAAACATCGAGGTAGGAAACAAGAACGGGTGGCATATTCACTTGGTAATTAACAGAATACCTGACACAGATTTGATATTAAGAAAGGCATGGAAGAAAGGGAAAGTAATTTGCCAGCTCACATATGAGAAAGGTGAGTTTAAAGATTTAGCAGCCTATCTCACAAAGACACCAGAAACGGATAAGCGTCTTAGGGAGACAAGCTATTCCACATCAAGGAATCTTCCGTTACCAGAACCAAAAAAGAAGACATATGTAAGATGGAAAAACTGGAATAAAATCAGGATTCCGAAAGGATATTACTTGGATGAAGAATCAGTACATGAGGGAAACAATCCATTTACTGGTTATCCTTACAGAGAATATACTTTGTTGAAATTAAAGAGGAGGGAATGAGATGGAAGTACATATCTACATAGGGACAGATAGTAAAGCCCCGAAGTCATGTACAAGAAAGTACGGATATGTACTGGAATGTAATTTGAGAGGGACACCATGGACAAAGGAAAAGTTCGGAGAAGCGGCCGGAACGTATCACAGCATAGTCCTTCGTGCGCTTATCGAAGCAATGAAAAGACTCACAAAACCAAGTGAAGTACATATCCACACAGAGGATGTGTATATTTTGTCCATGCTGGAAAACAATGTAGATAACTGGGCAGAGAACGGCTATCTCACATCAAAAGGGGAACCGGTGAGCAATGCTGATCAATGGAGGGAGCTTCACGATATTGCGCAAAATCATTTGCTCCTGTCCGAACCGGGCAAACATACCTACACAAAATGGATGATAGAAAGGATGAAGAAAGATGTTTGATAAATTTGGGGAAATGAGCAGCTACAAAGAAATCAACACCCTTGCAGAAAATTTGTTTAACGAGGGAGACCTTAAAAACTTGAAAGAGATGGCAAAAGAAAACGGAATCCCGGAAGACTTCGTAGAACTCTATCTGTCGGGGGATATCATGGAGCTGTGCGATGCCGAAACGGCAGCATACGGAAAGATCGATGTCGAAGTGGCCGATCTTAAGTTAAGAGGAATCATGGAAGACTGGGTGGAGTATCTTCGTGTACAGATTTCAGAGAATGATTTACTGGCTCATCAAGTGAGAAAAAAAGACAAGAGCTTAAAAGACTGCATAGCGGCATTACTTAAGTGGTCCTTTAAAAATCAGGTCCCGGTGGATAAGGAGATCTTAAAAGCAGCGGAAGTAACAGCCGGGAAGGTGACACTGGGCATCCCGAACATGGGCAAGGCGAAAGAAATCATCAGAAATTACTACCTGGGAGGCGAAAAAGAGTGAAAAGGGCAAAGTTTTTAAGAATACCCCCAAGCGCATTTACAAACATGAAGAACAAAAAAGAAGTAATAGCAAAAAGCCGAATCCTGGAAGTTGATGGCGAAAAGGTTATAGAGATTAGCTTGTATTATAAAAAACAGTTAAAGGCTCGCTATTTTGCAGACAAAGAAAATCATTATGCCTGGATCGATAATAAATGGACAACCTGCAAGTTAGATAACGTAGCAAGAATGTGCAAGGGCTTACCCGCTGAAAAAGAACTTTACTATTGGGATAACAAAGGATTTATCTGGGACACAAAAGAGGATAGACAAAGAGCATCAGATTTCTTGGATTCATGCGATGTTGATGATTACGAAACCAATTTAAGCGAAATCAAGAGAGCAAGAGCGAATAAAAGAAAGTCTGAAAGGATTGAAAAAGAAATGTCAGACATTCCTTGCGTTACGGAAGATATGGAACGTTGGCTAGATGAAAAAGTATTTCCGGGACACATTTTATTTTCAAAAAGAGAGGGTAAGGGGACGATATATACCTGTACTGCCTGCAAAGGGAGAGGAAGGGTAAAAGAAAAATGGAAACATAAAGAAATTGTCCACTGCCCTAAGTGCAATCAAGTAGCATCTGCAAATAGTCGCCAGAAGCAAAAAGTTGAACATGCGCCAGTAGTGATATTGCAAAAATGTAATAATAGATGGGTAGAACGACAATTTAAAGCAGTATGCCGCTGGAGCAAGGAAGGCAAAGTAATTGAGTTGTTTGAACAATGCCGGGCAATTATTCCAATGGGGAAAACATACGGAAAAGTCTATTACGGAACGATCAATAATGCAGATGAGTTTGAACAGGACTTCTGGGATAAGAATCCGGCCGGAAAACGATTCTCACCTTCATATCTATATCCGGGAAATCTAAAGGAAGTTTTGCCATGTGGAAATCTGGAGAGGAGCGGGATGGATATTCTTGCAGATAAAGGAAAGAAATTCTATGTGAATAGATATATCACGTGCTTTCACGCAAGACAATACTGGGAGTATTTGGCCAAAAGCGGATTATATGAATTGGTGACAGAAATCTGTAATGGATATTGGTGGGGCGAAGTTTTGATGTTGTCTACAAAGGCTAAAAATTTAAAAGAACTCTTAAGATTAGACGGGAATCGTGTAAATCGAATGAAACAGATTAACGGTGGAGTTAATGAATTAGAGTGGCTGCAATATGAGCAGAAGGAGGGAATTAAGATATCCAAGGAAAGCCTGGAGTGGCTGTCAAAGAAAAAAATGACCTTATCAGAATGCAAAGAAATCTTGAATGATTTAGGAAGTGTCAACAAAATGGTTAACTATTTGAAAAAGCAAAGAGTAGCACCAAGCAAGGCGATAACAACTTGGAGAGATTACCTCCAGATGGCGCTTTTAGAAGGCTACGATACACAAGATAGTATAGTCCGTTTTCCGAAGGACTTAAAGTTTCGTCATGACCAGTTAGTAGAACGTAGAAATGCAAAGAAAGAAAAAGAAAGACTAAACGAATATGCAGAATTAGATAAGCAGATAAAGAAACGCCTGCCAGAAGTAAAAGGATATTTCTACGAAGATGATACATACATGATTATTCCGGCCGGTAAGTGTGAGGAGCTGATGAAAGAAGGAAGGGAACTGCATCATTGTGTAGGAGCAAGCGACACCTACATGAAAAAGATGGCAGCGGGAGAAACATGGATCCTGTTTCTTCGCAAGAAAGAAGATTTAGAAAAAGCATATTACACAGTGGAAATTAACTTGAAAACGGATAAAATCATACAGTTTTATTCAGAATTTGATAGACAGCCAGATAAAAAAGTAATTGAGAAGTTGCTGAACAAATATACAAAAAGACTTAAAACAATGAAACAACCGATTATGGCACTGGCAGTATAGGAGGCAACATGGAATATAAACAAATGACACTCGCAGAGTGGCTAGATATCAAACAGAAATTAAAACAGAATATCTCGTCCGCAAAGGACAAGCTAAACGGATTGAAGAAAGATTTTGTCCGTATCGGCTATCTCTTGCGCAAAATAGATGATAACGAATTATACAAGCAAGATGGCTATAAAAGTATCGCAGAATTTGCGAAAGCAGAATGTGGCTTATCTCCATCAGATACAACAAGATTCATTCAGATAAACAAAAAATATTCCGTAGATGGAAATTCTGAAGAACTTCGGCCGGAATTTTTAGAGTACGGCCAAAGTAAGTTTGCGGCTATGCTGGCCCTTCCTGATGCCGACTTAAATATGATTACTCCGCAGACGAGCCGGGAGGACATTAGAGAATTAAACCGTTTTAACAAGTCGGATCCGGAACAGGGAGCGGATGACGACATAGACCAGCTTATCAGAGACTTCTACATATCTCAAGAACTTGTAAGAAAAGCGGTAACGGTAAAAGATGACCCCAAAGCCTTACGAGAGTTAATCGCTCCGAGCGGAAGCCGGTCTTTTAGAAAAGGCAAATGGTTCATCATGTTTCACGAAAACAAGATAAACATCAAAGAATACGCCGGAATAGTAAAGGAGATTTCTTGGGAAGAATTTACCACGACAACAGCTAAAGTATTAGAAAAATACGAATTAGAGTATATTTCAAAAAAACAGGAGGAGACAGATGGACATAGAGAAAATAGCGAAGACAATAAACAAGACAGCATCAGAAGTGGAGCGGATGATGAACGAAATAGTATTGGGAATGGAGGAAATGTCGGAAAGACAGAAGAGAACGAGAACATACCGAAGTCTCAGCAGAGTGAAACAGAACATGAAACCGATAACAATATCCCTGAACCCATCACAGAAAAGAACGTGGGATACCCAGAGAAACCAGAGGGAGAGAAGGAGCAGGAAAAGGAAGTAATTGCGCCGGCGCAAAAACCGTCAAAACCCGCATTAATCCCAAGTGAGGAAACGGTTTTGAAAGAAGACAAAAAGTCAATTATCCGTTGGGATAAAATGAAATCCATGTCTATCTCAGAAGTGGCCGAATTATTACACTTGGGATACAAGAGCCACCACCTAACCTTTAACAGCATTACAGACGTAGAAAACTGGCTGAGTGAGGAAATGGAAAAATAGCTGGACACCCTCTAAGGGTTTACATATTACACGAAACTTATCAACGGTTCCATGAACTATATGCCATTGTTATTCCTCCGGAATAAATCCGGAGGAGAAAGGAGACCTAAATTGAAAAGACGAAAGAAACATAAACCAAGTATACTCCAAGAGAAGGGAAGTCCATGCTATCTATGCATGAAGATGCGGCCACACTACGAATGGCAGAAAGCAGTCCATGAACATCACATCTTTGGGGGTTCGAATAGAGACAAATCGGAAGCAGAAGGATTAAAAGTCTATTTATGTTTAACCCATCACATAAACGGTAAGGAAGCGGTACATAACAACGCAGGATTAATGAGGGAGCTTCGCCAGGATGGACAGAGAGCTTTCGAAAAGACTCATACACGAGAAGAGTTTATGAAGCTCTTTGGAAAAAACTATTTGGAGGAAATGGATGGATAAGGGAAAAACTGTCAGCTTTGATTTATTAAGAATCAATAATGGAATGAAGAAAATATGCACATGCAATCCCCCGCATTATGAGCTTATGTTGAAAATCGAATTATTATGTGTAGAGATTGCGGAGCGGTTGTGGATCCATTTGAGGCAATGCTGTCAATCGCAAGATATCATGAGCAACTAAGAGAAGAAACCAATCGATTAAAAAGAAAAGTAAAAGTTTATTCAGAAGAAGCAAATAAAGAGCTAAAAAGAATGCGTAAGAGCAGGGTGTTTCGCGAGATGGAAGAATCGTATAGAAAAAATATGCTTCCGAGATGTCCGAAGTGCAAAGAATACTTTGACCCACTGGAAATTATTGAATTTAGAAATGCAAAATATATAAAACAAGAGGAGGAAGGTAGTGAGTGACCCATGAACCATGAATCCAGAATACTACAAGATATGCTTATTGCCGGGAAGATAGATGCGAACGAATTTAAAGAACGGATAGATGCAATCAAAACGGATACCTATATGGGACTGGCAGAGAAGTGCATGAAAGGTGAAATAGGCGAAGAAGAGTTCGTGGAGCGGTACAATAGGTTAATCGAACAAGATGCTGAAAAACACTGGGAACCAATTAGACCGCATGAACATATATAAGGAGATGGGGCAAATGGATAGAAGAAATCACGAACATTACAAAGATACAACGGCACACGATGCAATCAAAGCAGCAGACAAGCCGCCGGATTCCCTTATAAAAACGATTGAAGCAATGAGAGCGGTAGCGAGGGTCGGAGGATTTGAAGTATTTGGTAGAATCAAGCTTCGTGATGAAGAAACAGGCAAGATTTATAGATAGCAGGAGGTGTTTGACTTGAATGTAAAACAGGTTTTAAATGATTATGTAGATGCCTGCGAACTTGTTAGAGAAACAGAGGAAGATATTGAAGCATTGCAAAATGAAGAGTCAATGATGACTTCAGATAAAGTAAAAGGAAGTATGAAAGAGTATCCATACATAGGAAAAAACTTTAACATTAAAGGTGCTGACAGAAGACAAGTCGAACATTTAAGAAAAAAGCGATTAATTTTAAATGAGAGAAAGGAGAAAGCGGAGGAGACAAAGTTGCAGGCATTAGAAATTATCAATACAGCTCCCCCACGTATTCAGAGAATTATTCGATATCGCTACATGGAGAAATTAACATGGAAAGAAGTAGCAGAAAAAATGGATATACGAACTACAGAAAAGAGTGTTCAGAAGGAATTTGAAAGATTTCTTAAAAATTTTTAAAAGTTTGTCGCAAATGTCGTACATGTCGCAAAGAAGTGTGGTAAAGTTTAAAATGGAAGAGGAAGCAGGAACAGAAGTTTCCTTTTTCACTATCTTTTGTGAGGAAAACTGCCAGAGAGACACCCTGTATTTTTTACAGGGTGTTTTTCTTATGCAATATTAGTAGTGAATTGAATGAGAGGTGGTGAGGTTGGAAAAGAAAACGAAAGCCGATTCCGCTTTTGCAGATTATTTAGGCGGGATGAAATATAAAGATATTGCAGAAAAATATGGTGTGACTGTAAACACTGTGAAGTCATGGAAAACAAGATACGGATGGTCCAGAAATAAAGAAAAAGGTGTGCACACAAAAAAGAAAAAAGTGTGCACACAAAAAGAACAGGAAAATCCTTTATCTTATCAAAAAGAAAATGATGAAATAACAGAGATTATGGGAAACTCTGAATTGACCGATAAACAAAGACTTTTCTGTATTTATTATGTGAGATGTTTTAATGCTACAAAAGCATATCAAAAAGCGTACGAATGTAGCTATGAAACGGCAGTGGCCAATGCTTACAGAATGATGGGAAATGATGGAATAAAAAAAGAAATCCACAACCTCAAACAAAACCGTCTTAATCGGGAATTCCTGTCAGAAGAAGATATATTTCAAATGTACATGGATATTGCATTTGCAGATATTACAGATTATGTTTCGTTTGGTAGAGAAACAGTAGAAGTAATGGGAGCTTTTGGACCAGTACAGGTAAAAAACGAAAAGACTGGCAAGAAAGAAATTCTAAAAAGAGAGATAAACACAGTTCGTTTTAAAGAATCTGATTCCGTAGACGGAAGATTAATCAGCGAGATAAAGCAGGGAAAAGATGGAGCAAGTATAAAACTGGCCGACAGGATGAAAGCCCTGCAATGGCTGTCAGATCATATGGATCTTGCAACAGAAGAACAGAAAGCAAGAATAGGAGTATTGAAAGCAAAGGCTAAAGTTGATGATCAGATATCTGTAGAGGATAAGGTGGCTAAGCTATTCGAAGCGATAGGCGGTGAGCTAGATGCTGAATCTGAATAATATTTATACGCAGAAGCAGATAGATATACTGAAAGCCTGCCAGAATACAGATTGGTTTATGCTGATCAATCATGGGGCGAAGCGTAGCGGTAAGACACAGCTAGACAATGATATATTCTTGCAGGAACTCATGAGGGTTCGGGGAATAGCAAATAAACTTGGGATAGATACTCCACAATACATTCTTGCAGGATATTCTTTTTCAAATATTCAGAAGAATATCCTCATAGAGCTATCTAATAAATATGGATTTGAATTTAAGTTTGATAAATACAATAATTTCACATTATTTGGTGTAAGGGTTGTGCAGACTTCGCATGGTTCGATATCTGGCTTGGGACGAATCCGAGGCATGACAGCTTTTGGAGCTTATATTAATGAGGCATCACTTGCAAATCAGGAAGTATTTGACGAGATTAAAGCAAGATGTAGCGGACCAGGAGCAAGAATTATTGCTGATACTAACCCAGACCATCCGGAACATTGGCTACTAAAAGACTACATCCAGTCAGAAGCGGCTGGGATTATGAGCTTTCATTTCCGATTAGATGATAATACGTTCTTGGATGAAAGATATGTGCAGCAGATTAAAGAAACAACCCCCAAAGGGATGTTTTATGATAGAGGTATTAATGGATTATGGGTATCGGGAGAAGGAGTTGTTTATCCGGAATTTGATAGAAATGTCCATGTAATCACGAGAGAACAGGCAAACAAGATAATATTTGACCGGTATTTTGCTGGTGTGGACTGGGGCTGGGAGCATTATGGAGCAATTGTTGTAATCGGAGTAAAAGGTGATGAGTATTACATCATAGAAGAATATGCAGCACAGCATAAATATATAGGCGAATGGATAAAGAGAGCAAAGGATGTTATCAGAAGATATGGTAACATCCCTTTTTATTGTGACCCGGCCAGAACGGAGCATATCTCAGCTTTTCAGAAAGCGGGAATATCCGCATATCTGGCAAACAATAGAGTATTGTCAGGAATTGAAGCGGTCGCAACGCTTATGATGACAAAAAAATTCTTTATTGTTTATGATGAATGTCCGAGATTCCGGGAAGAGATTTATAAGTACGTGTGGAAAAAGAACACAGGAGAACCATTAAAAGAGAATGACGATGTTCTTTGCGCAATCCGATACGGTATTTACTCCGATATGACAGTAAGAGAGATAGAAACTCCACAAAAACAGATACAGAACGCAAAGAGATTGAGAGGTATGTTGCGATGAGTGAGGAAACATTACATGTAAATGAATTTGAGAAAGATACAAAACCGGTGTATCGTTCTGAAAGAAATTTACAACAGAGATATGGGCCGGAAGCCAACTTCTCGTATCGCGCTCATAGTGCGGAAGAGATTTTGAGTGATAAAGCATTATTAAGGGAAATGATAATGAATCATCATGAAGTGCAGTGTCCAAGGCTTGCGGCATTAGATGATTATATCAAAGCCAGAAATCCAACGATTTATAATGCAGAGCGGCGAAGGGCGGAAAAAGAAAAGGCAGATTACAGAGTAGCTCATAATTTTGCTAAGATTATCAATGTATTTGACGTAGGATACAACACCGGGGTTCCAATAAAGAAGGTCAGCGAAGATGATAAGATTAACGAGATGATAAAAGAATATGACCGGGTAAATGATATTGAAGCACTGGATGCGGAGCTGTGGAGAGATTTCCGCAAGTATGGAAGGGCTTATGAACTACAGTATCGTAACCAGAATGATGAGGATAGGTCAGTGATCAGCAATGTGTTTGAGACGTTCGTGTGTTATGGATTAGATGTAGAACACACGCCTTTGTTTGCTGTAAGGTATCCGAAGTACAAGATCGGACAGGAGGAAAGAGTATCCATAACGGTCTATACAGATGCAGAGACAATTACATATAAACCGACCACTGTAAACATTCTCAACCTGGAAGAAGAAAGCAGAGAACGGCATTACTGGGGAGAGGTTCCCATCACAGAATATTCCCCAGATAGATATCGTCAGGGAGGATATGAGGATGTCACATCTTTAATAGATCTTTACGATGCAGCGGAATCGGATTCTGCGAATTACATGAGTGATTTTAACGAGGCAACACTTGCAATCACAGGCGATCTTGACATGAACAGATATACTGTTCAGGACATGATTGATATGAAAAATGCGAATATGCTGCTTTTGAGTAATGGAATCAATCCGGACGGGAGTAAAACACAGACAGATGCCAAGTATATTTATAAACAATATGACGTAACGGGAGCGGAAGCCTACAAGGAACGCTTACAGAAAGATATTCACAAGATATCCTTCGTGCCAGACCTTACGGATGAATCGTTTGCTGGAACACAGTCAGGAGAAGCGATGAAGTACAAACTCTTTGGCTTTCAACAGGTATGTAAAACGAGTCAGAGAGGATTCAAGAAGGGATTAATGCGCCGCTATCGCTTGCTGCTTAATATCAAGAATTTTGTACAAGAAGCGGATAATGCAGACTTAGGAGAATTACAGATTGTCTTTACCCCAAATCTCCCAAAGGCTATTCTGGAAGAACTGAAAGCTTTAGCGGATGCCGGAGCACAGTTTAGCCAGGAAACTTTACTGGGACTTGCCTCTTTTGTCGAAGATGCACAGGCAGAAATGGAAAAAGTAAAAGAGGAGGAAGAGGAAAACAGAACGGATCTAGTATTGAATCAAATGTTTTCTCCGGTACAGAGCAATGCAGAAGAAGAGGTGAGAGCGGATGAAGGAGAATCCTAGTCGCTCGTATTGGAAGGAACGAGAGGAGCAGGCAAGAAAGGAACGTGCGAAACGGGAAAAAGGATATCAGGAAGAAATCAAAGAGATATATGAAGATATGCTCGATGATGTACAAAAGGAGATAGATTCATTCTATGTAAAGTATGCAAAAAAGGAAGGAATCTCTATAGGAGAGGCAAAAAAGAGAGCATCTAAACTTGATATTGAAGAATATGCCCGCAAAGCCAAGAAGTATGTAAAGTCAAAAGACTTCTCAAAAGAAGCAAATGAGGATATGCGGCTTTATAATATGACAATGAAAGTCAATCGCTTAGAACTTCTGAAAGCAAAGATTGCTTTAGAACTTACAGGAGACTTTGATAAGCTTCGGGATTACTACGATGAGGTGCTCACTGATGAAAGCATGAAAGAATTTGAACGGCTTGCCGGTATTCTTGGTAAGACCATTACAAATGCAGACACAGTAAAGAGGGTGAAAGCAATCGTAGGAGCATCCTTCCACAATGCAACCTTTTCGGAACGTATCTGGGGACAGAAAGAACTATTAAAACTTGAGGTAGAGAAACATCTTCGTACAGCTCTAATACAAGGGAAAGGTTCAAGGGAACTTGCCAGAAGACTCAGAAAAGTATTTGGAGTCTCTCAGTATAATGCAGAGAGATTAATGACTACGGAGCTTCGAAGAGCACAGACAGAAGTTGCAAAACAATCTTATGAGAAGAATGGCAATGAAAAGTATGAGTATATGGCAACGGGACCGCATCCATGTAAGATCTGCAAAGGATTAGATGGGAAGATATTTAATGTATCGGATATGATGCCGGGAGAAAATGCCCCACCTATGCATCCCCAGTGTCATTGTACTACTGGTCCAGCTCATGATATGGAAGATTATCATGCATGGCTAGATTGGCTTGATAAAGGTGGAACCACGGAAGAATGGGAACGCTTGAAAACACTTGGTAAATCTGATAAGATGCAGTTAACGAAGAAAGAAAAGAAAACACTTCTTGAATACAAGAGTTCAGCATCTTATAGAATTAATGAGCTACTAAGAAATCATAAAGATACAGATGAACTTCCAGAACAGGAACGAAAGTTTGTAGAAGAGTTAGATTCTGCTTTATCAAAGATGCCCCAATATGAAGGAAATCTTATACGGACAGTTGATTTTACGGCTTTTTCAGATAAAAATGAGAGAATTGAAAAATTTATGAAAGAGTATGTTGAAAATGAGACAGTCACAATAAATCAATATTGGAGCATGTCAAAAGAAAGAGGGTATAATGAAGATGCAGACATACAAATTTATGTTCAGTCCTCAAAGAAAGGAAGAGATATTAGTTCGATTGGCTTAGATGAAAAAGAAGTGCTTTATGAACGAAAACAAGAATTTTGTGTTGTAAAAACAGTGAATTACAACGGAAAATATTTCATACTTTTAAAGGAGCGATAGCGATGGGCTTAACAGCAAGAGAATGGATATGGCTGCCGCGAGATGAGCAGGAAAGAAGAAAAGGAGAATTATCTCAGCACGAATGTTTTTTACTTCGAACTAGATACGATGATGTACATCCTACGGAAAAGGAAAAAGCAAGTCTGACCCAGGAAGCAAAAGAGAGGATGCTACAAAAACCAAGTGAAGAAGAAATTCGAAAGTCAAAAGAAAGTGATTTAAAAGTAATGAAGATGTTTGGACTTATTCCAGAACAAGTGACATTTGAGGAATGGGAAAATGCAGGATATCCTATAGGATGGAAAAACGAGTGATTTTATCTGACTTCCATTATCAATACTTGTAAGTTTTGATAATGGACAGATAACAACGAAATATAGAGCGGACAGCTTTATCAAAACTTATTATCAAAAATAATGCCATCAATCATTGTGGTTGGTGGTATTTTTATACCCATTTTTAAGAAAGGATATATATGAAATTAATTGAATAACGGGAGAACTCCTGTCAGGGTATGCTCCTGACCTCCCGGAAAGAACCATAAAGGCACAGCGAAAGGCTGTGTCTTATTTCGTTGGTAATTTTGAAAAAAAGGAGGATTTTGCGATGAATAATTTGATGAATTTTGAAGGAAACAGTGTGGAAATATTTGAATGGAATGGACAGGTGTTGTTTAACCCTAGACATGTGGCTTATATTTTAAATATCAAAAACGTTAATGATAATCTTAGAAAAATGAGTAACAAACAGGTTGTAAAACTTAAAAATTCGGATATCGGTAATACCGACATCCGAAAATTGAACAATGCAGGTGAGAATTTTCTTACAGAAAGCGGTGTTTATAAATTGATTTTTAAAAGCCGACAGCCTGCCGCAGAACGTTTCTCAGATTGGGTTGCGGATGATGTTCTTCCACGGATCCGCAAGACAGGATCCTATGAAATGCCGGAAAAAGAGAAAAACAAAAAGGAAAAACTTTCTTCTGTAAACCAGATGGCAAAGAACATCACTGGTCTCTTACAGGAAGCAGGAGTAGATGCAAAATTTATTGCTGCAGAAGTGGTAAGAATTTATACAGATAACGGTTATCCGGTTCACTCTCCAGTAATCACAGAAGATAGCAAACTCTGGGACTGCACATCCATCGCAAAAGAACTTGGAATTCTTTCAACCAACGGAAATCCACACGATAAGGCGGTATCGGCAATTATCCAGAAACTTGACTTATTTTCAGATGAGATTGTCAGAACAGCATATAGCAAAAATGGACATGATGGAGTCACAGTCCAGTATAAAGACAGCGTTTTAGAAAAAGTAAAAGAGTGGTTGGAGGATAACGGATATCCAACTGTGATTGAATACGGTTTAGCAAATGGAAAATCTAACAACTGTAAGGTTGTTTATGATATTTAAGGAAAGAAGGTAAAAGACATGAAGAAGTATGTTGGAACAAAAGTGATTGAAGCAAAACCAATGACAAGAGGAGATTACAATAACTACAGAGGCTGGCAGATTCCAGCGGATGAAAATCCGGAAGATAAAGGCTATCTGGTAAAATACCCAGATGGTTATGAGAGCTGGTCTCCTGCAGGAGTGTTTGAAGCGGCTTACAGAGAATATGATAAGAATAAACTTCCGGCGACAGCAGTGGATATGATGAGCGAAGATTACAAAGAGCGTTTCAAAGCAGAATATAAGCAGTTAGAGATTCGCTTTGACGGATTAAGAAAAATGCTTAAGAAATGGGATGAGGGAACGCTTGCCTTTGAACCTACTTGCCCACGCAGCACTTACAATATGCAGCTTAAAGCTATGGCAGATTATATGGCGGTACTTGAAGCGAGAGCAGTAATGGAAAATATAGACTTAATGGTTTAATTGCGCCGGCGCAAGAAAGGAAAAACGATGAAAAAGAAGATTTTATTAGTAGTGATGGCGACAGTATTAGCACTGGGAGTTCTTACCGGATGTTCGGAATCTTACAAAGTATCACAGAATGTATCCCAAGAAGCTGACAATTTTAATGTAACAAGAAAGCTGACAGTGATTAATGCCAGAACTGACACGGTATTGCTTGAACTTACTGGAACATTTGCTTTGCAGAATAATAATGATAACGAGCTTGAAGTTATTATCGAGACAGCAGAGGGGAAGTATAAGAAAGATTTGGTTTATCTGAATGATTATACAATGTATGTCGTTGAAGATGTTTCGGGAGCGAATGTGGATAAGTATCACTATGAAATCAACTTCTTACCGGAGTGGGGAGCTAAGATAACTCATAAAAACTAGGAGGTGATCCAGATTATCTCCCACCGGCGGGGAATGACCGGAAAGAAAGGAGGACTTCTTTTGGTTGAAGTAAGTGTTCGAAAAAATCAAATTAAAGTAAAAGGACACGCTGGCCTTGCAAAAAAAGGGGAAGACATTACATGTGCAGCAGTTTCTATGCTCACACAGAACTTAGTTAATTCTATTCAGAATTTGACACAGGACAAGGTTGCTTGTGTAATAGAGTCAGGAAAAGTAATCATAAATTTAGATTTTGAGAATCTATCAGAACAAACAAAAACTCTGATAGATTCTTTTTTTCTTGGCATCTGCAGTATAGCGAATGAATTTCCAAACAATGTAAAAGTTATGTAACTATTATTTGTCCGAAATGACATTAAACTACCCAGAGTGACGGTTCGGACTTAGTACGGAGCGGTACAGAAAGGAGCAATATGAGTAAATACAAATTAGATTTACAGTTATTCGCAGAAGGAGACGGCAGCGGAGCCGGAGCGGAAGGAACAAACGGAAACAACCAGGGCGGCGAAGGGAGTAAAGAAACTGTCAGCTTCGATGATTTTTTAGCACAAGAAGGGAATCGTGCAGAATTTGACCGTAGAACACAGAAGGCGATCCAGAAAGCAGTAGCAAATGCACAGGCAAAGTGGAAGGCACTGACGGATGATAAGCTCTCAGAAGCAGAAAAGCTTGCACAGATGACCGAATCGGAAAAAGCAGAGTATCTTCGCAATAAAGAGAGAAGAGAATTTGAAGAAGAAAAGGCGAAATTTGAGCAGGAAAAGCTTCTTGTAGAAGTTCAGAAAGAACTGCAGGAGAAATCTCTCCCGTTAGGATTTGCAGAATCTTTAGCAACCATTATGGATGCAGAGAAGATTAAGACGGCGATCACAGATATTAAAAAGGTCTGGGATGCAGAAATCTCTGAGGCAATCAAAGCTAAGGCAAGGCAGACTCCTCCACATGACGGCGGGGGAACTCATGCCGGAGGCAGAAACAGAAATGCAAGTATTGCCGCAATGGCCAAACAGAGCAGAATCATTAAATAAAAGAAAGGGTAGGAAAAATGCATAAAATAAAATTAGATTTACAGTTATTTGCTTCGGAATTTAATCCAGATAATGTAACAATGTATGAGAAAAAGGATGGAACAATCCCGGAAAAATACAATACGCTTATTTTAAAAGATGTTATGGAAAACAGTAAGGTCATGCAGCTTGCAAAGTATGAAGAAATGGATGGCAAAGAAAAGAAATTTGAATACTTTGCAAAAGGACCAGGTGCTTACTGGGTAGGTGAAGGCGAAAAGATTAAGACATCGAAAGCACAGTGGTTAAATATTAAGATGGTTGCCAAAAAGCTTGGTGTAATCATCCCATGCTCAAGAGAATATCTCCAGTATAAGATGTCTGATTTCTTCGAAGTTATGAAACCGAAGATTGCAGAAGCATTCTATAAGAAGTTTGATGCGGCAGCAATCTTAAATGTGGAAAATCCGTTTCCGCAGTCGGTAGACGGTTCTACAGAAAAGGCAGGAAACACAATCAATGGAGAGCTGACCTATGACAATATCCTTGCCCTGGAAGACTTGCTGACAGACGAAGATTACGATGCAAATGCCTTTATCTCTACAAAACGAAATAGAAGCACTTTAAGAAATGCACATAAGATCGAGAACGGTGTTGTTATCGAATCAATCTACGATAGGGGAAATAATACCATTGACGGAATGCCGGTTACAGACCTTAAGTCACTTGACAAAGGAACATTATATGCCGGTGATTTCGACTACATGTATTATGGAATCCCATTTGGCATGAGCTACAAGTTAGATGAATCCGCACAGCTTTCAACGCTGACCAATGCAGATGGAACACCGGTTAATCTGTTTGAGCAGGAGTTAGTAGCTTTAAGGGTAACAATGGATGTCGGTTTTATGATTGTAAAAGATGAAGCATTTGCGAAATTAACGGCCGGCTCCTTAAAGGCATTAAAAGTAACCAGTGCGGCAGGAACAAAAGCAGGAGATACGAAGGTTACCGTAACACCTGCGGCTACTGATAGCAATACATACAAGTATAAAGTTGGGGAGAACCTTGATATGCCAGTAAAAGGACAGAATGTAAAAGGCTGGACTGTATGGGACGGAACCTCCGATGTCACAGCAGAGACTGGAAAAGAGATTGTAATCGCTGAATGTGATTCCCAGTATAAAGTTGTTGGTGCGGGAAAGACAGAGGTAAAATCGAAAGCGGGTGCGTAAATGTATAGGGTGATCAAAGAATTTGCAGATTTGACAGATTATAAGAAAATCAAAGAGGGAAAAATTTATCATGAGTATTCTGTCGGGGACACATACCCCCGACAGGGCAAAAAAGTAGATGAAAAACGAATTAAAGAACTTCTTGGAGCAGAAAACGCAAGAGGAGAGCCTCTGATTGAAGCGGTACAGGAAGGTGATGCACAGTGACAGACATCGTTTTATTAAGCGATTTAAAGGAATTATTAGGACTCCCAGAAGAAGAACATAGTCTTGACCGAAGATTGACATTAATCCTTACAGGGACAAAGAAACGGTTGAAGTTTCTCCTTGGCGGATTAGATCCGCCAGATGAGATGGATTATATTCTTTTAGACGTTTCAATCATCCGGTATAACAAGCTTGGTTCAGAAGGGCTTTCTTCCCACAGTGTTGAGGGAGAAAGCCTTTCTTGGTCTGATAATGATTTCTCAGGATATATGGACGATATCAATGCTTATCTTGACGAACGAAACAAGAACAAAAGAAAAGGGGGATTCAAATTCTTATGAGGTACGGCACACAAGTATTTTTTCAGAAACGAGTCCCAGGAGCATATGATTCCGATACGGGAAATTATGAAGAGGATAAAATTCAGGAGACATTAAAATATGCATCTGTCATGGACACACAAACAAAGATGCTTAAATTAGTCTATGGCAGCATAAAGCAGGGAAGTCTTACGCTACACATTCAGAATCATTATAAAGAAAAATTTGATCACATCCGTATTGGTGAAAAGATCTATAAGGTTGATTACACAAGAAAACTTCGGACAAAGCAGACGTTTATTGTGTCGGAGGTGGCTTGATGTCAGGAATCAAAATGATAGGGCTAGATGAACTCCAGAGAAAGCTGAAAGCAAACTGCAATCTAAATGATGTTAGAAGAGTAGTTCAGGTCAACGGAGATGAACTGAATGGAAAAATGAAACGGAAGACAACGACAGCATTTACGAAAGGGTATACGACTGGTGATACGGCCAACAGTATCAATACAGAGATACGGGATGACGGGATGACAGTAGCGGTAGGACCGACAACAGATTACTCCCCCTATGTAGAATATGGAACCAGATTCATGCAGGCAGAACCATTTGTAAGACTAAGCTGGGAAGAGCAAAAAGAACTCTTTAAAAAAGACATGGATAAACTTGTGAAATGAGGTGAGAAGCATGGACCCACAGCAGGAATTGTTTTCCTATTTGCTGGTAGCATTAAAAGAAAAGTATCCAGATATCGGGATTTATGACTCATTCCTTCCGCCAGAAGGAACACCGTATCCGTTTATCTATCTTGCAGATTCGCATCAGACGGACGATAAAAACAAAACGACAGCATTCGGAAATGTCTTTCAGATAATCCATGTCTGGCACAATAGTCCAAGACAGCGAGGGACAGTATCGGGCATCCTATTAGGAATCAAGAATATCTGCTATAAGTTACAATCAACAAAAAACTTCGGCTGGAATCTTCAAAATATGGATCAGAGGATTTTAGCAGACATAACAACAAAACAGCCCCTCCTTCATGGGGTATTGGAACTGGAATTTAAGTTTAATTAGGAGGTATATGGATGAAAAGATTGGATTTACAGCTTTTCGCAAACGAGGCAGTGCAGGGTAAGAAGCTTGTATATTTGTATAGAATCTTATCAAAAAAAGCAACAACAGCCGGTGCAACTTTGGCATTCACAACAGAAAACGGACGAACAAAGAGCAGGGATGCTGACAGTACGGCAACAAAAGACGGTTCCATCAGAACACCGGGAGCATTAGAAACGGAAATCACAGCGACAAGCATCTTAAAAAAAGGAGACACTCTGCTTGATGATCTGGAAGATGCATTAGACAACGGAGGAAAAATTGAAGTCTGGGAAGCCAATTTGATGGAACCAGTAGAGAGCAAAGCGAATAAATTTAAAGGCCGGTATTTCCAGGCGTACTTAACAGAGCTTGAATATACGGCAAATGCAGATGAATTCGTTGAAGTTTCCTTAACCTTCGGTGCAGAGGGTGCGGGAGAAAAGGGAGAAGTTACAATTACAGAAAACCAGCAGGAACAGGCATATGCCTTTACGGATACACCAGCAGTAGGGGCTTAATTAGGAGGAAAAATAAATGTTTGAATTAGAAATGAATGGACAGGTATATCAGTTTAAATTTGGAATGGGATTCTTAAGAGAAGTAAATAAGATGACAACAATTCCGGTAAAAGACATTCCAGGCAAGGAAATGAACATTGGAATGCAGTATGCATTTGGCGAGTTACTGGATGGAAATGTTGAGACTTTGTGCGATGTTTTATATATTGCAAATAAGGATCAGAAGCCTCGCTTGAAAAAAGAAGATATTGATTCTTATATCGAGGATGAGAACACAGATATAGAAGATGTATTCAAGCAGGTAATTGATTTTTTAAAGTCAGCGAATGCTACGAAGAAAATCACAGCGGAAGTACTGAAGATGATGGAGGAGCAGAAGAAAGCGGCAGAACTGGAAGCAAAGAAAGCGGAGAAGAAACAGAAGTAAAAGACTTTGAAGAGATATACAGCCAGATAGCCCTTGAATGTTTTCAGTACTTAGGGTTCAAGAGTTTTGAGGAAGTAGACAGACTCACCATTCCTGAATGGAAATTATTAAGAAAAGCAATAGAATTACAACAGGAAGAAAAAGATTATAGAAATCATCTGCAGGCATTTTTGAATTTTGAAGCGAGAGCAAGGAAAAAATCAGGAAAGCCTGTTTTTACTACGTTCAAGAAATTTTACAATCGTGAAGCAAGGCTGACGGAGATCATGAAAGAAGAAACGGACCGTTTTGCAAAAGTAAAGCAGTTATTAAGACGAGAGGAGGGATAGACCAATGTCGGAATCATATAGCGTAGAAGCGATACTTAGTGCAAGAGATGCAGGTTTTACGGCAGGGATGAAGGCGGCACAAAAGTCTACGGAATCCCTCGGTTCGATACTGAAAAAAGGAATCGGTTTTGGAGCTTTTGCGGCAGCGGGAGGCAAAGCAGTATCGGCAGTTACAAACAATTTGTCCGGCCTTGTTGCTGGAATGAATGAATCCAGTGCAACCTGGAAGACCTTTACGGGCAATATGACAATCGCAGAAAAGTCTACAAAGCAAATCACAAAGGTACGAAAAAACTTACAAAAATTTGCCGAACAGACTATATACAGTTCTTCTGATATGGCTTCTACATATGCACAGCTTGCGGCGGTAGGAACAAAGAATACTACAAAACTGGTAAAAGGCTTTGGAGGACTCGCCTCTGCCGCCGAAGACCCACAGCAGGCGATGAAGACACTCTCGCAGCAGGCTACCCAGATGGCGGCAAAGCCGAAAGTGCAGTGGGAAGACTTTAAACTCATGGTTGAACAGACTCCTGCTGGCGTATCAGCGGTTGCGAAGACAATGGGAAAATCTACCCAGCAGATGATTAAAGATGTCCAGGATGGCAAAATAGCAACAGAAGACTTTTTCAATGCTGTAGCCAAGACGGGAACAAATAAGCAGTTTACGAAGATGGCAACAGAATATAAAACGGTTGGTCAGGCAATGGATGGACTGACAGAAACAGTCAGCAATAAGTTACAACCAGCGTTTGATAGTGTTTCATCTGTAGGAATTAAGGCAGTTAGTGCAATTACAGACTCGCTTGAAAAGATAGATGGAAAAAGTGTTGCAAAGAAAATTGGAAGTATTGGGAAAAATGCAGGAAAGTACTGGAAAGTATTAAGCTCAGACACAAAAGAAGCACGAAGTGCAATTGGTTCAGCAGTAAGTGCAATAGGAGGCAGTTTAGAAAAATTAAATGGGTCTTTTGGCTCTACTGAATCGGTATCAAATTTTAAAAGTGTAGTAGACGGAGCTGCATCTGGTGTTTCTAAGTTTGCTGGATTTTGTGAAAAAAATTCAGATTCTATCGCAAAACTAATCACGGTACTTCCGAAAGTACTGATAGGCTATAAAGCATTTAAGGTTGTAAAGACACTTGCTCCCGGAGTAAGTAGTTTTTCAAAGGCCATATTATCTTTATTAGGAAAAGGCATTGGAGGATTAGCTGCAAAATTGTTTGGAGTTGCCGCAGGAGAAACAGCAGCAGGAAACTCGGCAAAAGTAAGCAATAAGGCGATGCTAACAATGGCAAAAAGTACAATGATGCTTGGTGTTGGAGTATTAACGATTGCCGCAGGCTTTGGAATACTGGCAGCATCCAGTATAGCACTTGCAAATTCTGGGGGAGCAGCAATAGGGGTAATGGTTGGAATGACAGGTGCTTTAGTGGCTCTTACTATCGGAGGAATGGCGGCAATGAAAGCCTTTTCACAAACTCCGAAAAGGGCACAAGCAGGTGCAACAGCGTTACTTGCATTGGGAACAGCGGTTGTTCTTGTTGCCGCAGGTCTAGCTATTATGGCAGCATCCAGTATAGCACTTGCAAATGCCGGGACACCAGCAATTGCTTGTATGGCTGGTATGGTTGTCGCAGTTGTGGCATTGGCGGCAGGTGCGGCGGCAGTTGGACCGGCCCTTACAGCTAGTTCGGTAGGATTAATAGCCTTTGGAGCGGCAGTTGTTCTTGTGGGAGCGGGGGCACTTTTGGCAGCAGCGGCGATTAAAGACATTTCGACAACCCTCCCTACTTTATCAGAATATGGTACATCTGCCGCAGTGTCCATAGCGGCTTTAGGCGCAAGCATGGTAGCCTTTGGGGCAGGAGCTTTAGTAGCAGGAGCAGGATGCGTAGTGTTGGGGGCAGGTCTGGTTGTAGTTGGGGCAGGAGCAGTTGTAGCTGCTGCAGGAGTAATAGCACTTGGAGCTGGTGCCACCCTATTAGGAGCTGGCCTTGCTATATCTGCCGCATCGGTTACTGGTTTAGCAGGAACTCTTCCAGCACTTGGAGCTGGTGCTATAGCGTCAGCCGCAGGATTTACGGCACTTTCAGCTTCAGTATTAATACTGACTCCAGCATTAATAGCATCCTCGGCTGGTCTTGTAGCAATAGCCACCTCGGCAGCAGTTGGAGCAGGTGGGCTTACTATATTTGGTGGAGCGATGGTTGTTGCAAGTGGAGGGACTGTTATATTAGCAGGAACACTGAAACTTGTGAACTCTAATATGAAAACAATTGCCAGTAATGCAAAAAGTGCAGGAAAATCTTTAAAAGGTATGCAAAGTTCTGTTAAGACAACAAGTGCAGGGATGGATGCTATTGGAAGTAAGGCAAAATCGGCAATGAGTAAGTTGATCAGTGCGTTTTCAAATGCTTCGGGAAAGGCAAAAAGTTCTGGACAAAAAGTGGGAACGGGATTTACACAAGGAATGCAGCAAGGGCTAAATAAAGCCCCTAATGTTGCGTCCTCTGCTGTATCAAAAGTAAATGCAAAATTGCGCTCTGGCCGTTCTGGGGCACATGCTGCAGGTGCTTATATCAGTCAAGGTTTTGCACAAGGAATGAGTTCATGCCTTGGACAGATTGAAGCAGCGGCATCCAGGATGGTAGCGGCAGCGGACAAAGCAATCCGGGCGAAAGCTAAGATTCATTCGCCATCGAAAATGACAGAAAAAGATGGTAAATACATGGGTAGCGGTTATGCGAAGGGAATGAAAAAGAGTACCGGAAAAGTAAAGAAAGCAGGAAGTGGCCTGGTTAAATCAGCTTTTACAAAGAAATTGAAATCAAAGGTTGCTTCAAAATTACAGGCAGGAATCAAGAAGGTACAAAACACAAGTAAAAACCTGCTTTCTTCTGCCAAAACAACAATGCTCATAGCAGGAAGGACGAGAAATTATGGAGATGCAGCAAGTAGTGCAGTAGATGCTTACAAAAATTCTCTTAATAAAAAGGTTTCTTCCACGACAAAGAGCATTAACAAAAAGGTGGATGCAGCAACAAAAGCTTTCCAGAAGAAATATAAAAAGAATGCCAAAATGAAGAAACTGTATACAAATGCCGGGAAGAAACTGAAAAAACAGATAGAAGCCCAGATAAAGAAACAGGGAAATGCAGCGATCAATGCGGCAGATAAAGCACTGACAGCACTTGGAAAGAAATATCAGGAAAAATATGACGAGATTGTAAATGCCCGTTCTAACTTCTTTTCCAAGATGTCTGACTATGGAGAACTATTTAAGTCAGATGATTACGGATTTGTTTCCCTTGTTGATTTCAAATCTCAGACAAATCAGATCAATGCTCTTGCAAAGAACATGGAACACTTAAAAAATGTGCTGCCATATGATCTGATGAAAGACATTCAGAATTTAGATACAGCACAGGGACTTAAGTATACGAATGAACTTCTTAAAAAAGGAGATGCCTGGTTAAAGCAATATGGTAAGGATTACACACAATTTATAACAGCGGCAAAGAATAATTCAAACAAGTATTATCAGCCGTATGTGGCGAATCTGGATACCAGTTATGCAAAAGAGGTGGCGCAGGAAACAAAAAAACTGCAAACAAAGATGAATGCAATCGGACAGCAGGCAACGAAAGGACTTGCAGTTGGAATAGCAAAGAAAAAGAACAATAAAAAAGTAAAAAAAGCTGCAAAGAAAACAGCATCAACAGTTCCTAAGACAACAAAGAAGAAATTAAAAGTTCACTCACCGTCAAGAGTAATGGATTCTATTGCGAAGTATACAGTTCTTGGATTTGTCAATCGTTTAGATAGCGCAAAAAAGAATGTGCAAGCAGCAATGCAGGATATCATCGATGTCCCGGCTCAGATGGCACCGGCCTTTGCCGGAGATTTTGCCGGAGAGCTTTCCAGAGATTACGAATACTACACAAAGGCAGAATATACCGTAAACGTGCCGCTTGAAATCAATGGCAAAGAATTTGCCAGGGCAACAGCGCAGGATACAATGGTAGAACAGAATCGTTTACAGCGTAGAAATAACAGAAAGAATGGAAAGGTATAGGAGGGCAGATATGTTATATAAATTCATAGATACAACAGAATATCAGAATGAAATAGCATTGCCCTCAGAGGCGATGAACTTCAATGGAGTATTTCTTGAAAATGAAGTAGAGGGATACAGAACCCTATACGTTACTGGCAGAGAGTCCATTGCTCCGGAGTTAGATTTTTATGAGTCTGGAGCAAGACATGGTAAAAAAATCAAAAGCAGAATGTTCCAGGAAAGAGTGATTACGGTAGGGTATCAGTTGATGAGCCCTACCGCTTTTGATTTCCGCATGGCATATAACAAAATGGCTCAGATTTTAAATGTATCTTCTGCAAAGATGATATTTTCGGATGAACCAGATAAATATTTCATCGGAACCCTTACCAGTATGGGAGAGACAGACCCCGGAAAGCTTTGTATAACAGGAGAGCTAGAGTTCACCTGTCCTGATCCGTTTAAGTATTCCGTAGACCAGAAAATTTATAAATTGTCTGGTCTTAGCAAGATATATTACGAAGGTACGCAGGACTGCTATCCGGAGTTTCGGTGGGACATAAAAGGTGATACTGGATATGTTACTGCATATAAAGACAGTGCAGATACAATCATACAGATTGGAAATCCGTCTGAAAGCCAATCGGCAAGTAATACATTTGCCACTGGCGACATTGTAGTAGCAAAATGTGAAGATGCTTCTATTTTCGTAAATAATAAGCAGAAAGATATCTTAGGAGCTATCGGAAATGAATGGGAATCCTTTTATTTAAAGCCAGGTGATAACCAGATTGGAGTCCTTGCCTCGGGCTGGGCGAAAACTCCCGATGTAGAAATGATTATCCGGGAGGTGTGGCTGTGATACTTTATTTTACTGACAGAAATTTAAACGTCATAGGAAAAGCTTCCACAAGCCTTCCTGGAGGCTATGGAATTATAAACGATAGCAAAGTAGAAGATATCGAAACAATGGCTGTATCGCTTGAATGTGACGTTCTATACGAAGACAGTCCACAGAAGGTAGAAAACTATACAACTCCGGGCAACTACGTTTTAAGAAAATGCAAGAAAGATAAAGATATCTTATTTCAAATCATTGAAGCGGAAAAGGATGACGATTCCGGAACGTGGCATATTTACTGCGAAGATGCCGGATTAGACTTGTTAAACGAAGTTGCATTAAAAACAAATAATGCAAAGAATTTGACAGTTACGCAAGCAGTAAATAATACGATCATCGGCAGCGGCTATGAGATTGGCATCAATAAAGTGACAGATAACACAACAAAGTTATGTGAGTTTTCTGAACAGACACGCTCTGAACGATTAAAAGAAATCGCAGAATTGTTTGAGGTAGAACTTGATTATCGTTTTACCCTCAGTGAGGATGGACACACAGTAAATCATAAATACATAGACATTTATAAGAAGCGTGGCAGTAACAATGGTGTGTTTCTTCGCAAAGGAAGAGATATAGATAACATCACAGTTACAAAATCTATTGAAAACCTTGCCACATCTCTCTATGCCTATGGAGATTCGGACAATTCCGGAACACAGGTCACCTTAGATGGTTATAAGTATGATGATGGAGATTTCGTTGTAGCAGCACAGACATTTGATGATCGAGACGGGGATGGCAGAGCAGATACAGGATATTGCTTACAGTCTCGGAAAGCCCTCGAAAAGTGGGGGAGAAGTGTCAATGGCACCAAGAGGCATATCACAAAGCTCTATAACTTAAACACTGTCAGTCAGAAAGCACTTTTCGAAGGAGCGTTGAAAGAATTAAAGTCAGTCTGTAAGATAGCAGTCAATTATGAATGTAGCATCACAAATACAGAGAAAGAAGTTGCCTTGGGAGATACCGTCAATGTCGTAGATGAAAAAAGCAAATTGTTCTTATCGGCAAGAATTTTGAAAATAGAAACCTCAGAAGTAGACAGAACAAAAACGTTGACACTGGGAGACTATTTGATTAAACAAAGTGGTATCTCAGAGCAGACGAGACAGAATATAACGCAGATCATCACAACGGTTATCGGAAACAGGGTACAGGAAATGACGGCAGAGGAAGTAAGAAGAATATGTACATAAGGAAGGTGTTGATATGTCTTTATTAGGAGAAGAAGCTTTAGAAGCAATCTGGAATTTAGTAAAAGAGAAAATCACAGAAGAGCAGCAAAAGTATAAATATTCTTTTGAAAGTGGTGCCTGTAAAATAACGATACTTCGACAGATAAATATCTGTGTTATGCATATAGCGGTCGCCAGTGACATTGATAACACGACATTAGAAATTCCAGAAGGATTCCGGCCAGAAGCAGAAGTAAATGAAACGGTATCTATAAAAATATCTGGAGAGATGACAGTGAAGAATTTACCTGCAGGGCAAACCCTTTCGCTGACTTATTGTACTTCAAATCTTCTGCCAGATGACCAATATAAAAGGAGTGCAAAATGATTACGATAGATAATGACTTAAGAACAATTAATATTCCATCGGATACAAAACTCCTTGGAGTAGTTGGAGATAAGGATGTTAACCGGCTAGAAATCGAAATGCCAGCATATTACAAAGATATTGACTTATCTTCTTATGCAGTAAAAATCAATTTTAGAAATGTTGAACGGGGAGGACTCAGACACATAGAAGGCGAATACATCCCGGTAGATAAAGTATCAACAGGAGAGGTAATTAATTTCTCATGGCTTGTCGGAGAAGATGCTTGTAAATACGTTGGAATAACAGAATTTTCAATCTGCTTGTCTGATTCGGAAACAAAAGAATTCAATACAAGATGGGCGATGTTACCGGTATTAAAAAGACAATTTCCGCCGATTGGATGCAGTAAGGATAGCGAAACATTAGGATTAGATGTAAAAGGATTAGAATTTCAAGTAGATGGAGAAACACTTATCGTAAAAAGAAAGGAGGAGAAATAGTGGATAAAACAATTGATAGATGGACAGATCCCGATGGTAATGGATATGCATTTAAAGATACAGTTGCGCGGGCGCAAAACAGGGCGACAATTGATAAGATGAATACGGAAACTGCCGACCGTAAATCAGAGTTGGATATAGAACGTAAGAGAATCGACAATCTGATCCAAGAACTTCCAGCAACCGCAGGAGAATACCAGCAGAGCAAGTTAGTCTTACATAGTTACGATAACACTGCAGTTAAGTGCACGACAACTTCCGGAAACTATACGAACGTCCCGGCTTTCACAACAGATCAAGGAGGCCCATTATCTTCTTTGTATACAAAAAAATCAAATTATCAGATTGCAGTAAACAAGAGCGGACTGTACTTGTTTGAACTGAGAATACATGTAAACTCCCTCATTGCAAATAAGCGAGTCGAATTAGCACCATTTGTGAATGACACTCGTATTGCCGCACTGGCATCATCATATAATACCGCTTGTAGTTTTACATTAACTCAGGTCGCAGCATTGCCACTTTGGTTAAGTGCAAATGATACAGTAGATTTTCGAATTGCACCGATTGATGCAGCGGAAGTAAGCTTGCAATTGGGAGATGTGCTTGTATATGCGATTGATTGGGAAGATAAATTCAAGATTCCAGATTATACCGGGTACGCAGCGGAGACGAAAGATATTCGGACCGGAGCGGACGGTACTGTATATGGAACAGCTGGGGAAGCGGTTAGAAAGCAAATTGGTAATCTAACGGAAGATTTAGGTAACTTTAAAATTAATAATGTCGCAGGGAAATCAGTGCTTCTTGAGCAAAGTATTTCAAAAAAATATGTATATTTTAATACACAATATAAACTACTGGGTTTTGGTAACAACGAATATAATACCTGTAAAATATATAAAATCGAAAAAAATAAGAAATACTATTTAATAGCATATGGAAAAAATAATGAAGGGTATCCTTTGGCGGTATTTGCAGATAATTTAATAGAAGAAGGCACGACGGCTTATACCGATTATATCTTAGGTGAAGAAAATTCGTTAAGTATGAATAATTTATCATTTCGAGCTAAAACTGACGGATACATGTATGTTAATGCTATTACTGCCAGCTGTGGTGTGTTTGAAAATCTTGCAATTTCTGAATCCGAAGAAAATTCATATAAGATGCAAAATGCAAAAAAATACAAATTATCAACATATGGCGAATTTCAAAAACTTGATATTGATGTGAAGGAGGGAGTACTTTTTGATGTTTTATCAAAAAGTGAAAAAGCATACGATGGTTGTAGATATACTATATTAGAAAATGATAATACATTAGACACTATAAAAGTAACTGGATATTCATTTTCTGAAAATACAAGTTATCCTCTTATTTGCTTTTTCGATGAGTATATGAATGTTATAGAAATGTATGGTGCCCCATCAACTCTGTATACTAACGAGATATTTGAAATACCATACAGAACAAAATATATAGTTATAAACGCTAGAAATAATATTTCGCTTGAAAAATTCATTCCTCGAAATGGATTATTTGAAAAAATAAATAGATTATCCGATGAGTTATTAAAACCCGTGTCTTTTTCTAAAATAAAAGGATTAAAATATTTAGAGCAAAAATATGAAGTTAAAAATATTATCATATCCGATTATGAAGTATTATCAAAAATTATATATAACGGTAATGGTAATAAAATAACTAGCGACTTATTTAATACAGTATTAATCCCTATTGATTTAGAATTAGACAGCATTAAAATTTTATATGCTATAGGTGTATATGGAGGAGCATTTTTAGATAGTCAAAAAAATTGGATTTCATCTTTTAGCACGAATAAAACAGGAGTTATTTATAATGTTCCGATTAATACTGAGTTTATTGCGTATACCTGTCATAAAGATCATGGATCATTTGAATTAGGAATAAATTTTAATTTATATGCTAGTGAACAATTAAAATCACAAGCAAGTTCTTCTTTTAAAAATCCATGGGAAGGAAAAAAGGTGGTCTTGTTGGGAACATCTGTCGGGTTCGGTTCTAATGCAACAAAATCATATATGCAAGAAGCATCTAATTATTTAGGGTTTACTCTCGTAAATACATCTGTTCCAGGACTTGCAATACACACAAATACAGACGGAACAAAACTTATATATGGGTCTACTTGTCTAAGTATCGCAGAGTACAAAGAACAGGGTATGAATATACCAGATGCTCCAAAGGACTATGTACCGGGTGGAAGTTATAACGATTACTATCGAACGTGGGAACATATTTTTACAGAAGAAAATGCTGACGCAGATTTATGGTTGTATGCAGTCGCACCTAATAACGGAAACTTTAAATTGGATGATTGGAACGCTTTTAACAAATCGTCTTGGAAATATAATGATGGTAGTAGCTTTGATTCACACCGAACAACATTTATCGGAGCGTTATTATATTTAATGGATAAAATGTATACACTTAATCCAAATGCAAGAATGGCTTTTGTATTAGATAGTGCATTTGCTTATGGAGATTCTGAGGGTAAGGGAAATTTAGAAACAGTATCAAAACAATGGGGAATACCACTTGTTGATTTATGGGGGAAAATTAATAGGTCGCCTAAATCACTTGAAGTTATCAAAAGTAAAAATGGTACAGATAATCACCCGTCAACATTCGGACATGAAAAAATGGGAATGATGATGGCAGGGGAGTTGTTAAGAATCGGATAATAGTCAACTAAAGGTTAATATAATATTAATAATATTATTAAGGTTAATAAAATTAATAATAAAACATAGCAAAAAAGAAAGGGAGTCGTTCAAACTCCCTTATCTTTTAGCCACTGTTCCATTGCTTTTCTTACACACCAGCTGACACTTCTTTCTTCACGTGTGCAGTATTCCTGAAGGCGTTGAAATTGCTCTGGATCAAAGCTTACGGATTGCCTGACAGCTTTTTGGCTTTCTTCTTTTCTTGGTCTTGCCATATTACTACCTCCGTATGTTTTTGATTATAATAGTAATAATGTTATGTTGCAAGAATAAAGATTGAGGTTAAGGCTTGTGATAGATGCTTCTTTTGGCGTATAATGACGGTGAAAGGAGTTGTTATATGCCAAAAAATAAAATGAAGAGTGGGACATTTATTGCAATGTGTGTGGTGACTGTGTTATTTATCGTTATGCCATTATTTTTGCAAGTGTCAGTTATTAGAAATGCTATAGCATGGATTCTATCTGGTTTAAAATATCAGGAGTATAAAAGCGCATATTTGGGACTCGTAGGTGGACTTCTAGGAAGCTGGTTAGCCATTACAGGAGCTATTTATACTCAACATAAATTTGACCGGGAAAAAGAGGAAAAAAGAGCAATCGAAGAGAAAAGGGCAAAGGAGATAGATAAGGAGAATATTAAAGAAATATGCAGAGAAATGCTGTGGAGTGAGATTCGGCAAAATGATAATTCATTAAGCTGCGATAATGGTAATTTTATAAAAGCAATTATGGAGAAAAATGATCACTATTTTTATAACAGAGATGGCCATAGGATAACTACTGACAATTGGAATTTTATCATAGATAAAGTTATTAGCATGGATCTTGAATTAGCGATAAAATTGATGCATTTGTATAAATATTATGAATTTATGACGGATTTTGATGGAAGCGCGGACTCTGCATTTACAAAAAGTCAGTTAGATTTTAGCAAATATAAAGAATGTTATCAGGATGTTGTAGAATATTTAGAATTTCCGTGGGTGAATGATTGAGAAGAAGGGTTTTCTTCTGAAAATCAAAAAGCGTAATAAGTTATACGCAAACTGGATTTCAAAAGAGAGAAAGAAAACCTCATGGCAGGATTAAAAAGGCTGCAATAGAAAAGCGTGTGCGTCAGCTAGGGGAAATGTCTGGAATAGGTAGGAGAGTATATCCTCACTTAATCCGGCATACAACGGCTACAGACGGGCTATTCAGAGGAATGCCAGTGGAAGAGGTACAGAAGCTATTAGGACATGTAAATATTACAACAACAATGATATATGCGGAGGTATCCGAAGAAAACACGAAAAATGATCATAAAAAATATATCGTATAAAGGAAAACAGCTCCCGAAAGAGCTGCTTTAAAAAATTATGAAAAAATAATAACCTAAGTGAAAGGCTATAAATTAATAATATCATATTTTTATTTATACACCACAGAGATAATTGTCTTTGTGGTGTATTTTTTCGCTCTCTAGGAGGTGGTTAAGATGAGAGTAAAAGCAAACAAAAACAAGAAAAGCCAAAAGAAGTTTCCCTGGCGGATTGTACTAGACAACGGAAGACAGATTCCGGTGCCAAGCCAGTACAATTTCGGATCAGCATTCATCAGGACTCATGGGTGTAGTCTTGTTGGATTTTACATGGCGCTGCGATTCCGAGGCGTTAAGAAAAATATGCAGCAGGTTCTGCAGTATGCCAGAAAGAAATTGAAATGCGGAGCAAAGTACCCGCTCACAGAAATCGTTAAGGGAATTAACCAGATCTGCCCAGGGAAGCCGGCAGCCTATCACAAGTCTTTGACGACCGAACAGTTAAAGGCAAAATTAAAGAAAGGCTATATGGTCCTATTTGAAGAGGGTGGCCCAATCCACACGGTTGTCTTGTTGAGAGATTCAAAATCGGGAAAAATTTGGAGGTTTTCTGACGGTCACAAGAACGTAACGACAGTTGCAAAGGAGAATGCAAAGAAATGTACAAACGAAAAGTACAGAGGAATAGTTATTGTAAAATAGGAGGAAAAGATTATGTTACATGAAGTTTTTAAATTATTAGCAGGAAATTCATTTTTTGAAATTTTATTAATTGCAGTAGCTCTGGATACAATATTAGGAGTACTTCGAGCGATTAAAGAGCATAAGTTCAATAGTTGTGTCGGCATCGATGGAGCAATCCGTAAAGTAGCCATGTTGCTTAGCGTAGGCTTACTGATGCTGACAGATATTATTATGCATATCAATGTTCTATTTATGGTTCCGGACAAATATATTCAACTGCTGGGTATCCAGAAGATGGGGGTATGCGAATTTTTCTGTCTATTGTTTGTACTATATGAGGCGGTTAGCATCTTGAAAAATATGACACTTTGTGGATTACCAGTTCCGGAACGAGTAAGAGAGTATATACAGAAATTTTTAGATGATATGACAGATGAGCTACCGAAAGAGGAGGAATAGACATGAGAAAACTGATTGATGTATCTTCATATAATGGAAAAGTTGACTGGGAGAAGGCAAAGGCATACGGATGTCAGGGAGCTATCTTAAAGATTATTCGCAAAGATTTAAAGATTGATAACGGTTTCAACAGAAATTATCAGGCCTGCAATGAAAATGAGCTTGCGTGGGGAGTATATAATTATTCCTACGCAACTACAGCCACAAAAGCTAAAAGTGACATGAAACTTGTCTGCGATATTCTTGATAAGATTGACAAAACACATTTTGTCTATGGCGTGTGGTTTGACCTGGAAGATAAAGCGCAGGCAAGCCTAAGTAAAACAAAGATTGCCGAAATCGTTAACGCCGCACAACAGGTTGTAGAGGAGAGAGGTTATTTGTTTGGTGTTTATACTGGTATGAGCTACTACAACGAACATATTGATAGAAAACTCGTAAAGTGTAATAATTGGTGGATTGCCCGTTATTATCGTGGGGATGCTCGTATGCAGATTGCAACAAATCCGGACCAGGAGAAAAAACCTGCCGCAGCCAACATTGCATGGCAGTACACATCTAAAGGACGTTTCCCAAAGACGATTTCAAACGGCAACAGCGGAAACTTTGATTTAAATGTACTTTATAAAGAGCCAGTGAAGAAAAAAGTTGAAGAAAATACAAAGAAACCTGTTAAGAAAAAGATTGTATACTATCCACGATATAAGGGAAAATCGAGTTCGATTGTTGATGCATTGAAATCCTTAAGCATCAATCCTTCGAAGAGCAACCGCAAAAGGATTGCAACCTTAAACGGGGTTAAAAATTATACCGGCAGTGCAATGCAGAATACAAAGCTGCTGAATCTTCTAAAGAAAGGCAAGCTTATTAAGAGTAAATAAATTACATCATAAGTTCCATCATAAGTGAGCAATAGATGCAGCGTGTTCGCTGACGGTAACCGTATCATTTAAGGTAATCTGCTTTTTTGAAAGAGCTTCAAAGATAAGTAAGAGAGTCATAACTTTTGTGACGCTTGCAGGAGGTTTTTCTTTGTCTGCATCTTTTTCATAAAGAATTGTACCAGTGGTGGCTTCCATTAAAATGGCATTAGGTGCAGCGGATTGAAATCCAGTGTTTGCAGAAGATGCACTGGAACTTTCAGAGTTAGTCTGGTAAGAAATATTAGAAGTACTATCAGTGGCAGCTTGAACAGAAATATTATTAGAAGTAGTAATATTTTTTAAACGATTAGAAAGCTCGTTGATTCCTGAATTGTCAGAAAGTGGATTTAAAGAGTTTTCCATAGAATTACCAGAAGAAGCCAAAGAAACTATTTTCACAGGAAAAAGAATAGTCCCCGTCAGAAAACTTGTTATCAGAAAAAATGCAAAGGAATAAAAGAATTTTCGTGTAATTTTTCTGGAAAAATATTTTTGCATATGATACTCCAAATAAGAATTAGTACATTTTATGGCCAGTGCCTAAAAATATGCATTTCCTTGTTGCTAATCTTAAGAAAATTGCTTAAAATAGAAGTAAATATCTGGGCAAAATAAAATGATGAGGGGATACGATTATGAATTTACATGAATTTTATATTGGAAAAGCGTTTGATGCGTATGAATATTTTGGAGCACACTTGACAAAGAACGGTGTGTTATTTCGAGTTTATGCACCGAATGCGGAAAAGATTGAGGTGATCGGAGAGTTTAATGACTGGGATGGTACAGAAGATGAGATGATTCAGGATGCACAGAGCGGTGTGTTTGAATGTGTACAAAAGGATGCGAAGCCGGGAATGATGTACAAGTACCGTATTTATCAGCCGGATGGAATTGTTATGGATCGTTTTGACCCGTACAGTTTTGGTTCACAGGTACGACCAGATACAGCATCAGTTATCGTAGATTTGGAAGACTATCATTTTTCAGATGAAGCGTGGATGAAGAAGAGAAGTAAGAATTATGATCTTCCGGTAAATATTTACGAGGTGCATGCCGGTTCCTGGCGAAAGAATGAGGCAGACGAGGAGAATGGCTGGTATCATTATCAGGAGTTAGGAAAGCAGCTTATTCCATATGTTAAAGAAATGGGATATACACATGTAGAGTTCCTGCCGCTAACTGAGCATCCGGCAGACTGTTCCTGGGGATATCAGGCAAGCGGATATTTCTGTCCGACTTCCCGTTATGGAACAGCAAAGGAATTAATGGAGATGGTAGACCTTTTCCATAAAGAAGGAATTGGTGTTATCATGGACTTTGTTCCGGTACATTTTATTGCGGATACTTATGCGCTGAATAAGTTTGATGGAACGGCTCTTTATGAATATGCGGACGATGATAAGGGTTATAGTGAGTGGGGAACCTGTAATTTTAACTATTACCGTGGTGAAGTGCGAAGCTTTTTGCAGTCCTCTGCGAATTTCTGGATGGAGAAGTTCCACTTTGACGGTATCCGTATGGATGCGATTAGTAATGCTATTTACTGGCAGGGAGATTCTTCAAAGGGAATTAATGAAGGCGCGCTTGATTTTATCAAATGCATGAATTCTGGTTTGCAAAAGTTACATCCTTCTGTTATGCTTATTGCGGAAGATTCTACGAACTTCCCGAAAGTAACTGCACCGGTAGAGTATGACGGCTTGGGATTTGACTATAAGTGGGATATGGGGTGGATGAATGATACGTTAGATTATTTTAGAATTCATCCATATGACAGAAAGTTCCATTATCATAAGCTGTCATTTTCTATGATGTATTTTTATAATGAACATTATCTGTTACCATTTTCTCATGATGAGGTGGTACACGGAAAGGCAACTATTTTGCAGAAAATGTGGGGCGAGTATGACTTAAAGTTCCAGCAGGCAAAGACTCTTTACACTTACATGTACACTCATCCTGGAAAGAAGCTTAATTTCATGGGTAATGAGATTGGCCAGTTCAGAGAGTGGGATGAGGAAAAAGAATGTGACTGGATGCTCTTAGACTATCCAAAGCATCAGGATTTCCACCGTTTTATGAAGGATTTAAATTATCTTTATATCAGTGAACCAGCATTTTTCAATGGAGATTATAATTCTGCGAACTTCCGATGGATTGAGGTGGAAGCGGTTGAGGAAAGAGTGTACATTTACGAGAGAATGTGCGGAGAGAATCATTTCATCGTTGTACTGAACATGAGTGATGCACAGTATAATGACTTTGAATTTGGTTATGATCATTATGCAGTTCTTCATGAAGTATTATCTGGTGAGCGAAAAGAGTATGGTGGATATTTTGAGGGACCAAAGGAAGACATCGTGGCAAAAACAACGGGCTATAAGTGGTGGAAGAGAAAGTTTAAGATTACGATTCCGGCACTTGCCGCTATCATTTATAAAGTAGAATTTCTTCCAGAGCCAAAGGAGATACCTCTTCCTATGTTAGATGAGGCATCAATAGATATTGACCGAAAGAGACTTAGAGCAGAGCATGAAAATTGATATTAAACTGGATGTATTTGAAGGTCCTCTGGACCTTCTTCTACATTTAATAGAGAAAAATAAAGTAAGTATATACGACATTCCAATCGTGGAAATCACAAACCAGTACATGGAATACATCCGTGAGATGGAAAAAACCTATTCGATGGAATCAATGAGTGAATTCCTCGTTATGGCAGCGACCTTATTAAAGATAAAGTCAAAAATGCTGCTTCCACAGCCGGAAAAAGAGGAGGAAGAAGATCCAAGAGAAGAATTAGTCCGCCGTCTTACCGAATACAAAATGTACAAATATGCGGCAGAAGAATTAAAAGACTTAAGTGTAGATGCCCAGAAAGTATTCTTTAAACCGGAAACTGTACCAGAAGAAATCAAGTACTACGAGGAGCCAATCCGCCCGGAAGAAATTGTTGGGGACATCACTTTAGAAAAGTTAAACCAGATATTCCGCATGGTCATGCGCCGGAAAAAGGACAGAGAAGATCCGGTGCGGAGCCATTTCGGAAAGATTCAGAAAGAAAAATATAAAGTAGAAGACCGTATGGATGACATACGCCGTCAGATTCGCGGACTGAAAAAAATAAATTTCCGAACCCTTCTTGATATTCAGCCCGTCAAGGAAATGGTAATCGTAACTTTCCTTGCAGTACTTGAACTGATGAAGGTAGGAGAGATAAAAGTAAGTCAGGAGCATAACTTTGCGGAGATATACTTAGATTCCTGTGAATAGGGGGGTACTGAAGAATTGGAAAAGAGGTATTATGAAAGATAAAGAGAGAATAAAGGGAATTATTGAGGCGATTCTTTTTACGATGGGAGAGTCAGTTGCAATTTCTCGATTATCAGAAGTTCTTGACATAGAAGAAGATACATTAAAAGAACTATTAGAGGAAATGAAAGGCGATTATGCCGGAAAGGATAGAGGAATCTGCCTGATTGAGTTAGATGGGGCGTACCAGATATGTACGAAGATTGAGACTTATGAGTATGTCAAAAAGTTAGTAAGTCAGCCGAAGAAGCGTTCTTTAACAGACGTTATGTTAGAGACACTTTCTATCGTTGCCTATAAACAGCCTGTAACTAAACAGGAAATCGAGGCGATTCGAGGGGTAAAAAGTGACTTCGCGGTAAATAAACTCCTCGAATACCGCCTGATAAAAGAACTTGGCAGACTCGATACAATAGGACATCCAATTGTATTCGGAACGACAGAAGAATTTTTACGCTGCTTTGGCGTATCCTCTATTGAGGAACTTCCGGATATTGATGAAGTACAGAAACAGAACTTTATGGAAGAAGCAATGGAGGAGGTTGCGGCTTCAATAACAGTATAACGCAGCAAGAATGCCGGGGCATTCTTGAAATCAATTATTTTCATTCTGAATCTCTGCCAGAGCCTTTTTAAACTGAAATGAAAATAAAACTGATGTAAAAAGTACCGCAATAATATCCGCAATCGGTTCCGCCATATACACTCCTGTAGTTGGATTGGATACCACATGAGGCATAATATAAATAAGCGGAAGCAGCAATACAAATTTACGAACGACAGCAACAACAATAGAGTTTACTGCTTTTCCAAGTGAAGTAAATGTCATCTGGCAGGCAATCTGAATACCGAACAGGAAGAGACCTCCCAGATAGATTCTAAGCATTGGAGCAGTAAAGTTGATAAGACTCGCATCTGCGGTAAAAATACTTACGAATACTCTTGGAATAAGCTGTACAGCAGCCCAAAGTAATGCAGAATAGCTCAGACAGGTCATCAGGAGCAAACGGAAAGTTTTCTTTACACGATTCGTATTTTTTGCTCCGTAATTATAGCTGGAAATCGGTTGCGCTCCCTGGGCGATTCCCTGAAGCGGCAGCATAGCAAATTGCATTACACTGGTCAAAATCGTCATGGCTCCGACAGCAATATCTCCGCCATAACGAAGAAGAGAGGAATTAAAGCAAACCGTTACAATACTTTCACTTGCCTGCATAATAAAAGCAGCCAGTCCAAGAGTGACACATGGAACAAAAACTTTTGGTTCCAGACGCATATATTTCTTTCTAAGATGAAGATGTGTTTTTTTACCGCAAAGGAAAGAGACAACCCAAATCGTAGAAATTGCCTGTGAAATCACCGTTGCCAGAGCCGCCCCTTTTACACCCATATGAAAAGCAAAAATAAATACAGGGTCTAAAGTAATATTACAAATGGCACCAATAAGAACAGAAACCATAGAAATAGTAGTGAATCCCTGTGCAGTAATAAAAGCATTCATACCAAGTGTTAACTGCACAAACAAGGTGCCAAACGCATAGATATGCATATAGTCTGTGGCATAGCTGATCGTATTTTCACTGGCACCGAATGCGAGCAATAAATCTTTACTCCAAATCAGTAAAATAGCAGTTAAAATAAGAGAAATAACAATCTGGAGAAGAAAACAGTTTCCAAGTATATTTTCTGCCGATTCATTATCCTGCTTTCCCATATAAATAGAAGCTCTTGGAGCACCACCGGAGCTGACTAATGCGGCAAAAGCAGTAACGATCATAATGATTGGCATACAGACTCCCACACCAGTAAGAGCCAGACTGCCATCACTGGGGATATGCCCGATATAGATTCGGTCTACAATGTTGTAGAGCATATTGATGAGCTGCGCGATTACGGTTGGAATCGACAGCTTAAGAAGAAGCTTTCCGATGGGTTCGGCAGCTAAAAAGTTTTTGTTGTCTTGCATAAATATATAGTCTCCTTTTATAAGAATAGGTTCGCACATTTTATTGTAAGCATTTAAAGTGTCGTGAAAAAAGCTACGAATGTGGCTGGGGCATATGATTCATTCTTCTCCTTCCTAAATGGTATTTTTTTGAACTGTATTAAATAATATGATGAATGATAGGGAAAGTCAAGATTCTCCCTTTTTATTGTTATAATATGATGAATGATAAGGAGAATAAAAATAATGAGAAATGGATAGTACTAACAAATAATATTGTGACTTCCATTTTTTTTTTACTTTGAATGATTTTTCAAACACACTCTAGGCGTTAAAGCGGTAATGTTTTTCTTGTGTATAGTGGAATATGGGAGTATAATAATAATATTAATATTTTTGTATAAGTTTAAAAGTTTTAATAGGATAATCGGCAAACCAGATGAAAGTCTGGGACGCAAAGCTACAGGGCCTTTAAAATGGCAGCCAGCTGCATGAAATGAGGTGCACTGTCTGTTTGGCAGTGTTTTTTATGATATTATTTCATAGACGTAATTATAATAATTTTATAAAGAAGAGAGAAAAAATATGAAAATTAAAAAACTACAAAGTGTATGTCTCATTTTGGCATGTGTAGCAGTAACAGGACTTATAGGATGTGGGGAAACAGATAAGAGACCTGTATAAAGAGGGCTATGATGCAGTCGGTACAGGAAATAATTACCCTTATGTATTGGTAAGTCTAGTAGAACTGGAATATGAAGTATCTTCACAATTCTTCCTTTGAGAAAACAAAGGCGGAACTGGAAGAAAAAGGATGCAGTTATTCTAATGCAGTTCTGATTGGTATTACGTCATTAATCAGATATGATGCCGGTGATAAAGGCAAGGTAATAGAGTATGCGGATAAAATTGATACGTCATCACAGCATCTGTTAGGTATTATTAATGATGTTTTGGATATATGAATGCACATGTCTCAAAACCAGTTGAGATGAAGGTACTGGAAAAGACGATTAGAAGCATAAAATCCGGCGGGGGGTACCGAAATGCAGGGCATTGAACAGTGACAAATGGAAAGTAACCAGACAAAAAAAATTGAAAAAATAGCAGGAATGGAAGATAAATGAAAGGAAAAAGAATAATTGCAGGTATTCTGCTTGTGGGAATTTTAGCAACTACTCTGGCAGGATGCAAAAATGACAGTAGCAGTAAAAAAGAAACCGAAAAGCCGGTCATTACGCTCGGCAGTGACAGTTATCCACCCTACAATTATCTGAATGAGGATGGCGTACCGACGGGCATAGATGTAGAACTTGCTACAGAAGCCTTCAAAAGAATGGGATATCAGGTGGATGTTGTCCAGATTAACTGGGAGAAGAAAAAAGAACTTGTGGAGAGAGGAGAGATTGACTGTATCATGGGCTGCTTTTCCATGGAAGGACGTCTTGATGATTACCGCTGGGCAGGACCATACATAGCAAGCCGTCAGGTAGTTGCCGTAAATAAGAGCAGTGACATCTATAAACTGAGTGATCTGGAAGGAAAGAATCTTGCCGTCCAGTCCACAACCAAACCGGAAGGTATCTTTCTGAAGCGGACGGATGAGAGAATCCCAAAACTGGGGAATCTGATCAGCCTTGGCCACAGAGAACTGATCTATACGTTTCTGGGAAAAGGATATGTAGATGCAGTTGCCGCACATGAAGAATCTGTTGTCCAGTATATGAAAGATTATGATGCAAGCTTCCGTATTCTGGAAGAACCTCTGATGCTCACCGGAATAGGTGTTGCTTTTGCAAAAAATGATGACAGAGGAATCTGTGAGCAGATGGAACAGACACTGGAAGAAATGCGTCAGGATGGCACATCCCTGAAAATTGTTGAAAAATATCTGGATGATCCGGAAAAGTATCTGGAGGTGGAGGATCTTGGATATTAAGAGAAAGAAAAAAGAAAAACGAATCCAGCTGCTCGGTGGCCTGATTGGAATCTGTGTGGCTGTAGTCTCTCTGTTTTATTTCTTTCATGTAGAAAAAGCGGAGGCAGAGAAAAGAATGGTGGAGATTGTAAACTATGTCAAAGTGCAGTGCTCAACCTACACTCATTACAATGAATCATCGGAATCCAAAAGTCTTCTCCGTGCCATTGAAAGTGCCAGACAGATGAGTACAAATATTAACATGGAAACAGAAAACGGCAGGCAGCTAAGCCGGGATTTCCTGAAAGAAAATCTGCAGACTCTCTGGGTGAATGGCATCATTGTACTGGATACAGAAGGAAAGATAGATTGTGAATACAGTACGGATGAATCTCTGGCAAATGAGATTACAGAGTATCTGCAAAAAGAAATTATCATGGATTTTGTCGGATATGAAGAAAGATCGTATTCAGAACGGATTAACAGGAAAGACGGATCACATATTGACATTGCAGCCTGTGCCAGAAAAGATGCACAGGGTATCGTTGCTGTTTATTATTATACACCTCCGAAATTTGCCAGGAACTATACTCTGACGATACAGAGTCTTTTAAACGGCTATAGCACCCAGAAGGATGGAACGATTATTGTTGCAGACGAGGGAATCATTGTTGCCAGCAATGATGAGAGTTTGTTGGGGCAGAATACGGCTGACAACGAAGTTGTTAAGGCAATGAAGAGGCATACAGACAGTCAGCACATTTATCATTTGAAGAATGAAGGAACCGGATGCTACGGAATCATGCTGAAGCAGCGTGATTATTATATCTATGCGTATCTTTCGGATACAGAAGTGTTCCATAACCTTCCATTAAATGTGATAAGCGTTATTTTTCTTTATTTCCTGATGTTTAGTATATTCTGGTTTTGGACATACAGAACCAATCAGTCACATCAGAAACAGGAACAGGAAAAAGATGAAAAATATAAAACAGAACTTCTGATTGCTGCAAAAAAGGCAGAAGCAGCCAATGAGGCAAAAACAGAGTTTCTACAGCGAATGAGCCATGATATCCGGACTCCGATCAATGGAATCTGCGGCATGGTAAATATGGCAGATCATTATGCAGATGATATGGAGAAGCAGAAGGAATACAGGACAAAGGTGAAAGAGGCATCCAATCTGCTGCTGGAACTGGTAAATGATGTTCTGGATATGAGTAAGCTTGAGTCAGGTGAAATCGTTCTGGAAGAGATTCCATTTAATCTGAGCAGTATTTACAGGGAAGTATTTGTTGTAATCGAGCAGGTGGCTGCAGAACAGAATCTCCAGATTGTGTGGGAGAAAAAAGAAATCACACACCGTGATCTTATTGGAAGTCCAAGGTATGTGAAACGTGTGATGATGAATATTCTGTCCAATGCGATGAAATATAACAGAGAAAACGGACATATCTATATCAGCTGCATTGAAATTCCATCCGGACAGCCAGAAACGACGACAATGGAATTTGTCTGCCGGGATACCGGAATCGGAATGGCAGAAGAGTTCCAAAAACATATTTTTGAACCATTTGCACAGGAACATGCAGGAAGCCGCACAAAATTTTCCGGAACGGGTCTGGGAATGCCGATTTCAAAGAAACTGATTGAGAAAATGGGTGGAACGATTACCTTTGAAAGCGCAGAAGGCATAGGGACGACATTTGTGATCCGGGTTCCATTTAAAATAGATCTGGATGTGGATATACGTGAAGAACAGGCGGATGTATCCGAAAAATCTATAAAGGGGCTGCATATTCTTCTGGCGGAAGATAATGAGCTGAATATGGAAATCGCTGAATTTGTGCTTCAGAATGAAGGTGCTGAGGTGTCCAAAGCATGGAATGGCGAGGAAACTGTTGAGCTATTCAGAAAAAGTGAATCTGGTGAATTTGATGCTATTCTTATGGATATTATGATGCCAGTCATGAATGGGTATGAAGCCACAAAGATGATTAGGTCTCTGGACAGGGAGGATGCAAAGGTGATTCCGATTATTGCGATGACAGCAAATGCATTCACGGAGGACAGGCTAAGAGCAAAAGAAGCAGGAATGAATGAACATATCGCAAAACCTTTTGATGCAAAACTATTGGTAAAGATAATTCATAAATTGGTGCATTAGAGCATGTTTGAAAAATAGTCTCAGAAGGGGGGATTCGTAATGAGGAAGAAAAAATGGAACAGAGTTTTAGCTGTACTTTTAATGATGGTGATGAGTATATCACTTCTGTCAGGATGTGGCAGCAAAAGTGCGGAAAAAGAAGATGCAGAAACAATTACTGTGTATTTATGGAGCACAAACCTCTATGAAAAATATGCACCATACATTCAGGAACAGCTCCCGGATATCAATGTTGAATTTGTCGTAGGGAATAATGATCTGGATTTCTACAAATTTCTGAATGAAAATGGTGGATTGCCGGATATTATAACCTGCTGTCGTTTCTCACTGCATGACGCGAGTCCCCTGAAAGACAATCTGATGGATCTTTCTACAACCAATGTTGCTGGTGCTGTTTATGATACCTACCTCAGCAATTTTATGAATGAGGATGGAAGCGTAAACTGGCTTCCGGTGTGTGCGGATGCACATGGTTTTGTAGTGAACAAAGACCTTTTTGAAAAGTATGATATCCCTCTTCCAACAGATTACGAAAGTTTTGTCTCTGCCTGCCAGGCATTTGACAAAGTGGGAATTCGTGGATTTACAGCAGACTATTATTATGATTATACCTGTATGGAAACACTGCAGGGCCTGTCAGCATCAGAACTGTCTTCCGTGGACGGACGAAAGTGGCGTACTACCTACAGTGACCCGGATAATACAAAGAGAGAAGGCCTGGACAATACAGTCTGGCCAAAGGCTTTTGGGCGCATGGAGCAGTTCATTCAGGATACCGGGCTGAGCCAGGATGATCTGGATATGAATTATGATGATATCGTTGAGATGTATCAAAGTGGCAAGCTTGCCATGTACTTTGGCACCTCTGCTGGTGTAAAAATGTTTCAGGATCAGGGCATTAACACAACCTTTCTTCCATTCTTTCAGGAAAACGGTGAAAAATGGATTATGACTACGCCATATTTCCAGGTGGCTTTAAATAGCAATCTGACAAAGGATGAGACACGTCGAAAGAAAGCAATGAAGGTACTGGACACAATGCTTTCAGCGGATGCGCAGAACAGGATTGTTTATGATGGACAGGATCTGTTAAGCTACAGTCAGGATGTAGATCTCCAGCTTACGGAATATCTGAAGGACGTGAGACCTGTGATCGAAGAAAACCATATGTATATTCGCATAGCGTCAAATGACTTTTTCTCTGTTTCTAAGGATGTGGTTTCGAAGATGATATCAGGAGAATACGATGCAGGGCAGGCTTATCAGTCATTTGATTCTCAGCTTCTTGAGGAGGAATCCACTTCTGAAAAAGTAGTCTTGGATTCACAGAAGTCTTATTCAAACCGTTTCCATAGTAGTGGAGGAAATGCTGCATATTCTGTTATGGCAAACACGCTGCGCGGTATTTATGGGTCAGATGTGCTGATCGCAACCGGAAACAGCTTTACGGGAAACGTGCTGAAAGCCGGCTATACTGAAAAAATGGCGGGCGATATGATCATGCCGAATGAACTTTCAGCTTACAGCAGCAAAATGAGCGGAGCCGAACTGAAAGAGGCAGTTAAAAACTTTGTAGAAGGCTATGAGGGTGGATTTACTCCGTTTAACCGAGGCTCTCTGCCTGTGCTCAGTGGTATTTCTGTAGAAGTCAAAGAAACAGATGATGATTATACATTGAGCAAAGTTACAAAGGACGGAAAACAAATTCAGGATAATGATACTTTCACGGTAACCTGTCTTGCGATACCAAAACACATGGAGGCTTATCCGGCAGATGATAATATTGTGTTTGATGGAGGGAATACCTCTGTGGATGATACATGGACAGGATATATTTCAGATGGTGATGCCGTTCTTGCAGAGCCTGAAGACTACATGACTTTGAGGTGAGAAGGATGGGCATTAAGAATCATAATACAAAAAGAGAGAAGAATGTCATGATAAAACGGTTAAGGATAGCTGTCTTTATTGCAGTTTCTCTTGGAATTGTGTTGATAGTTTTCCGATATTTTGGATTTGTATCGAAAACTATTTATGAGGAAAGTGTTTCTCATTTGACGGAAGTTTTTCATCAGTCTGATAATATGCTAAGGGAACTGACAGATAAGAATCTGAACTATCTTCATATGTGGGGTGAGAATCTGCAGGATATTTCCAGCGAAGGTGAAATTCGGGATTATATAAAGAAAGCGCAGGAAGATGCCGGCTTTTTAGACTTCTTTTTTCTGTCAGCTGACGGGAACTATAAGATGGCAACAGGGGAAACCGGATACCTTGGATTACAGGAAAATATTGAAGATGAGATCCGGCAGGGAAATGATGTGATAGCGAATGCAGCGGTTCCCGGAAAATCCCAGCTGCTTGTTTTTGCCACAGCTAAGGCTCATGGAATTTATCAGGGATTTGAATATGATGCCATTGCCATTGCTTATGAAAACTCTGATATCGTAGATGTACTGGATATTTCTGCTTTTGATGGAAATGCCCAGAGTTTTGTTGTTCATCCTGATGGCCGTGTTGTGGTTGATCATTCTTCTGAGGCATGGGGGAACGTGTATAATTTCTTCGGTGTTCTGAGAGAGCATTCTGATATGTCCGAAAAAGAAATTAATGAACTTTCAGAGAAGTTTAAAGCAAGACGTACCGATGCAATGCTGCTAAATCTGGATGGAAGAAACTATTATCTGGTCTATGAAAAATCAGATATTCAGGACTGGATGTTTTTGGGACTTGTCCAGGCGGATATCGTCAATGCCAGTATGAACAGTCTGCAGCGTAGTACGATACTTCTTGTTGGTGCGGTCGTGCTCTGTATTGCCGCTTTACTTATTAGTTTTATTATTCAAAAAGGCAGAATAAACCTCAGGAAAAAGGATACGGAGATTCTGTACAGGGACGAGCTGTTTCAAAAGCTTTCAATGAATGTAGATGACGTCTTTCTGATGCTGGATGCAAAAACATATCAGGCAGATTACGTCAGCCCAAATGCGGAAAAGCTGCTGGGTATTACGGTAGAACAGATTCGTAAAGATATTTGTATTCTGGGAAAACTACATCCAGAGGAACAGGAAGATTCGGAGAAAAATTATATGGAGAAAATCCAGGTTCATGAGCAGAGGGAATGGGATTTTGAATATGTTCATCTGAAGACAGGGGAAAAACGCTGGTTCCATAATATTGTAATGGGCAGTGAGGTAAACGGAAAAAGGAAATATATCCTGGTTATGTCGGATCGTACCTCTGACTGGAAAATGAACCAGGCACTTTCTGAGGCGGTACATGCGGCGGAGACAGCAAACCAGGCAAAGAGTACTTTCCTTTCTAATATGTCTCACGATATCCGGACACCAATGAATGCGATTATCGGTTTTACCACACTGGCTGTAAGTAATATTGATAATCAGGAAAGAGTCCAGGATTATCTGGGTAAGATTCTTTCCTCCAGTAACCATCTGCTCTCATTGATCAATGATATATTGGATATGAGCCGGATTGAGAGTGGAAAGATACATCTGGAAGAGACAGAGGTCAGTCTGTCGGATGTGCTTCATGATCTGAAGACGATCATCAGTGGGCAAATCCATGCGAAGCAGCTGGAACTTTATATGGATGTCATGGATGTTACAAATGAAGATGTTTACTGTGACAAGACTCGGCTGAACCAGGTGCTGCTGAATCTTTTGTCTAATGCGGTTAAGTTTACACCTGCAGGAGGAACCGTTTCTGTCCGGCTGAAACAGTATCCGAAGGCAGTAAAAGGCAGCAAGCTGTATGAGATCCGGGTAAAGGATACCGGAATCGGTATGAGTCAGGAATTCGTGCAGAAAATTTTTTCTCCTTTTGAGAGGGAGAGGACTTCCACTGTGAGCAGAACCCAGGGCACAGGGCTTGGCATGGCAATCACCAAGAATATTGTGGATATGATGGGCGGAACTATTGAGGTTCAGACAGAACAGGGCAAAGGTACCGAATTTATTGTCTGTCTGCCATTACGGATTCAGTCTGAGCGCCAACGTATAGAGAAAATCGCAGAACTGGAAGGGCTTAAGGCACTGGTTGTAGATGATGACTTTAATACCTGTGACAGTGTGACAAAAATGCTTGTAAGGGTCGGAATGCGTTCGGAATGGACACTTTCCGGCAAGGAAGCTGTTCTCCGTGCACGGCAGTCTATGGAACTAGGAGATGCGTTCCACGCTTATATCATTGACTGGCGTCTGCCAGATATGAATGGTATTGAAGTCACCCGTCAGATCCGCAGCCTTGGTGATGATACACCGATCATTATCCTGACCGCATATGATTGGTCAGATATCGAGGCAGAAGCCAGAGCAGCAGGGGTGACTGCATTCTGTGCGAAACCGCTGTTCATGTCAGATATCAGAGATACCTTGATGACTGCTATCGGCCAGAGTCAGGCTGAAGTAGAAGATTCAATTCTTCCAGAAGCAGGTTCAGATTTCAGAGGCAGATGTATACTGCTTGTGGAAGATAACGAACTGAACAGTGAAATTGCGGTGGAAATTCTGAAAGAATATGGATTTCTGGTTGATACTGCCGAAAATGGCGCAGAGGCAGTGGAGAAAGTTAAGAATTCGACTCCAGGTAAGTATGATCTGGTGCTGATGGATGTGCAGATGCCGGTAATGAATGGATACGAGGCCACCCGTCAGATTCGTGCGCTGGATGATCCGGCACTGTCGGGAATCACCATCCTTGCCATGACTGCTAATGCCTTTGATGAAGACAGGAAGAAAGCCTTGGAATATGGTATGGATGGATTCTTATCCAAACCGATAGTTATAGAGGAGTTAATCAGTACTTTACACAACAACCTGCTGGATTAGAGCGTGTTTGATCAGGTGTTTGGAACTTCAGAAAATCCGCACGGATAAAGGAAATAAGGAATATGGATAAAAGTAGAAAAAAATCAGCCGTACTATTTGTATGTATATTGCTAGTTCTGGGAATGTGGATGATGTTATCAGTACACAGCCAGGCCGCTGAAACGAATAATGATGAAAAACAGGCACAGACCATTCGTGTCGGCTCATTTGAGGATACCTTTAATTATGTCGACAAAAACGGTGTAAGACGAGGATATGGCTACGAACTCATGCAGGCTCTGGCAGGTTATACCGAATGGAAATTTGAGTATGTGAAATGTGACTGGTCTGACTGTTTTGATAAGCTTGAAAATGGTGAGATTGATATTATGGGTGATATCTCTTACAGCGATGAACGTGCACAAAAGATGCTTTTTTCGGATGAACCGATGGGTGAGGAAAAATATATTCTTTATGCTGATTTATCGAATATGGATATTGGGATGTCTGATTTTAAGTTTATGGACGGGAAACGTGTAGGTGTGCTCATGGATACAGAGCCAGAAATTATGCTGACAGAATGGGAAAATAAAAATGGTATACATACAGAGCATGTAAATGTGAATAATGATAATGATGTCGAAAAGAAATTAGCGAATCATGAGATTGATGCTTTTGTATTTTACTCTTGATTATAATCAGAGTCTTACAGGTGGAGAAAAATCCTGGCTGGAAGAACATGGTGACATCCGGATGGGATTTTTGAACAATGATCCGGCAATCTTTTCCATGGACGAAACAACTGGAAAACTTACCGGTATGCTACCAGAATATGTCTCCTATGCCAAAGGCTGTCTGGGAAATCAGACGCTGAAATTTAATATACAGGACTATGATGATTATGATGAAATGCTTCAGGCACTGCAGAATCATGAAATTGACATGATTTTTTATGCCGGCAGAAATCCTGATATTGCAGAAAAAAAAGGCTATGCACTTACAAACACAGCCTGGACCTACAATCTTATGGCAGTAACTGATGAGAAAAATTTTGACGAGGGTAATGTGTATACAGTAGCTGTGCCAAAGGAAAAAGAAGCTTTAAAACAGCAGCTTACCTTTAGTTATCCACAATGGAATCTTGTGGATTATGATTCGTTTGAGGAGGCTGCTGAAATGATTACTAATGAAAAAGCAGACTGTTTTCTCATGGGAGCAAGTCAGGCGATGGTATATGATAACAATCGAGATTTCAAGAGTGTTCCACTTACAAAAACAATGGAGGCATGCTTTGCAGTAAAAGGTGGAGAGGAAACTCTTTTGTCGATACTGAATAAAACTTTAAAGGGCATGCCGTCTGGCATGCTTACAAGCGCACTTGCTATCTATGACAGTACGGCAGATAAGGTAACATTTTTGGACTTTGTAAAAGACAATATGCTTGCTTTTTTTCTCGCCACAGGATTCTCTGCACTCAGCATCATTGTTATTATCCTCGTACTTTTACGCAAGGCAAGGAAAGCAGAAGCTGCCGCAAAGCTTGCTGCAAATGATACACAAAAACTTAATGAGAAACTGGAAATCGCTTTGAAAAAAGCAGAGGATGCCAGTCTCGCAAAGACCAGTTTTCTTAACAATATGTCACATGATATCCGTACTCCTATGAATGTAATTCTGGGTTATGCACAGCTTATGGAGAATGAACTAAATGGAAAAGACATACCTGAAGTTTTGGAACATCTGGAAAAACTGCAGCAGTCTGGAAATCTTCTTCTGTCAATCATAAATAATGTATTGGATATGGCCCGGATTGAGAGCGGAAGGATGGAGATTGATGAGAATTACTGCCGGATTGAAGATGTCTGGAAATCTTTGTTTGCAGTATTTGATGAGAAAGCAAGGAAAAAGAATATTTCGCTTCATTACACGATGAATGTAGAGCATGAGCATGTATTGACAGATGTTACCAAGGTAAAAGAAATATTGGTCAATATTCTGAGCAATGCTATAAAATATACTCCAGCAGGTGGTTCTGTTATGGTATATGTAGATGAATTACCTTGTGATGAGTCTGGATACATGATAGTGAGGATCAGAATCAGCGATACCGGAATCGGTATGAGTCAGGATTATCTGACAAAGATTTTCGAAGCATTCACGCGTGAGAAGAACACCACAAAGAGCAAAATCGCAGGAACCGGACTGGGCATGTCAATAGTCAAGAATTATGTTGACCTGCTTGGTGGAACAATAGATGTAGAGAGTGAGCTTGGCAAGGGCAGTACCTTTACAGTTACATTAAAACACAGGATAGCGGATGAAAGATATTATGTAAAAAAGCATATTGAAGAGTCTGGAACAGGAAATGAAATCCTTGAAGGCAGGAATATCCTTTTAGCGGAGGATAATGATTTAAATGCAGAGATTGCAGAGGCAATACTTGAGCGTGCCGGTCTTAGGATAGAACGTGTGGAGAATGGTATTCAGTGTGTGAACAGAATACTGAAAATGCCGGCAGGAACATATGATATGATCTTCATGGATATCCAGATGCCGCAAATGGACGGTTATAAAGCAACACAGACAATCAGAAATTTGCCAGATAAGGATAAAGCGTGCATACCGATTATAGCTATGACAGCCAATGCTTTTGCAGAAGATAAAAAAAAGACGATGGAGGCAGGGATGAATGCACATCTGTCAAAACCATTAAATGTACCGGAACTGATGGATACAATCCGAAAATTCTGTGATGGTAAGCAGATGTGTCAGCGACCGGGAAAAGAATAACAGAGGTATAGCAGAATGAAAAAGAATTCTGTTGTTATATCATTCCGTAAGTGATATACTAAAAAGACAGAAAAAAACCGTGTGGAATTACAGTTTTACTTTCGCATGGTTTCTTTTATACATAATGGTTAGTTGCAACTAATATCAAAAATAGTATGAAGGACTACAAAATAGTAGTTATTCCGGTTTTAAAGAAAGGAAAGTGAAAAGCGAATGAATACTTTTTTTGGCATATTGATTCCATTTGTTGGAACAACGCTGGGTGCAGCATGTGTGTTTTTTATGAGAACAACATTTAGCAAATCAGTGCAACGTGCACTTACAGGATTTGCAGCAGGTGTAATGGTTGCTGCTTCAATCTGGAGTCTTCTAATTCCGGCCATGAAACAATCGGAGAAGATGGGAGATTTGTCATTTGTTCCGGCAGTTGCTGGGTTCTGGATTGGTATATTGTTTTTACTCACACTTGATCATTTGATTCCGCATCTTCATGTTGGAAGTGATCAGGCAGAGGGACCGAAAAGCAAGCTTGGCCGTACTACAATGATGGTGTTGGCAGTTACACTACATAACATCCCTGAAGGTATGGCAGTCGGTGTAATGTATGCAGGATTTCTTGCTGGAAATGCACAGATTACAGCAACAAGTGCACTTGCGTTATCACTTGGAATTGCTATTCAGAATTTCCCGGAAGGAGCAATTATATCCATGCCGCTTAGGGCAGAGGGAGAAAGTAAGGGAAAGGCATTTTTAGGTGGTGTACTTTCAGGGGTGGTCGAACCGATTGGCGCAGTATTGACAATTATTGCTGCACAGCTGATAATCCCGGCATTACCATATTTGCTGAGCTTTGCAGCAGGAGCTATGCTTTATGTCGTGGTTGAAGAACTAATCCCTGAAATGTCGCAGGGAGAGCACTCGGATATTGGTACGGTTTTCTTTGCAGTTGGGTTTAGTTTAATGATGATTCTGGATGTGGCACTTGGGTGATAACAAACAGGAAAAGGTATTAGAATATAAATTTGCGGTAATCAATTATATCGGATTTCTAAGATTTTCATAATCAACTTTACAAAATCTAATCAGAATCAGTCCATCCATATTCCACATGGATGCAAATACCGGAATTTCTTTGATATCAGATGTCATTTTTATCATAAGAAAATATCCTTTTTCATCCCTTCTTCTGCAATATTATGATTATATGGTACATTATAAATGTGGAATTTACAAAGGTTAAGCGCATAACCCATTACAAAATTTGCATTCGATTTTTGTGATATTTTACTATTGCATTACGCATTTCCAGCAATCTGTGTGTTAATCATTAATGACATTCTTATCCCACAATAAAACTGTGTCGTAAAATGTGGTAAGAAAATCAGACGAATATATTTTTCCAAAGACTTGTCGTAAAAATGTGGTCAAATCAAGAAAATCGAGTGCGAAAGCAAGTGAGAAATCCCTGTGAAGCCCGTAAAATCAAAGCTTCACCAAAAAATCTCAAAAAATTAGCACTCGTCTCTTGACATGGCTAACAGATAGTGATATATATATGTTATACGAAGTGTAGAACAAATAAGCATCTTCGGGTTAGGAGGAACTTATATGAATATAAATAAATTTACGCAAAAGTCATTAGAAGCAGTAAATAACTGTGAGAAACTGGCTTATCAGTATGGCAGCCCGGAAATCGATCAGGAACATTTTTTATATAGCCTGCTTACGATTGAGGATAGCCTGATTTTAAAATTAATTGAAAAGATGGAAGTGAATAAAGAAGCATTTCTGTCACAGGTACAGCAGGCAGTTGAGAAGAAGCCAAAAGTTTCCGGTGGACAGACTTATATCAGTAAGTCTTTGAATCAGGTACTTGTGAGTGCGGAGGATGAAGCTAAGGTAATGGGAGATGAGTATGTTTCTGTAGAGCATCTTTTCCTTTCTTTAATGAAGTATCCGAATACAGAGATTAAGAAATTGTTTCAGGCATATGGAATTACAAGAGAGCGTTTTCTTCAGGCATTGTCTACAGTAAGAGGTAACCAGAAGGTTGTCAGTGATAACCCAGAAGCCACTTATGAGACATTGGAGAAGTATGGTTATGACCTTGTAGAGAGAGCTAAACAGCAGAAGCTTGACCCGGTTATCGGACGAGACAGCGAGATTCGTAATGTCGTTCGTATTCTTTCCAGAAAGACAAAGAATAACCCGGTATTGATTGGTGAACCTGGTGTTGGTAAAACAGCTGTTGTTGAAGGTCTTGCACAGCGTATCGTGAAAGGTGATGTGCCAGATTCTTTAAAGGATAAGAAATTATTTGCCCTTGATATGGGTTCTTTAGTAGCAGGAGCGAAATATCGTGGTGAGTTTGAGGAACGTTTAAAAGCAGTTCTTGAAGAAATCAAAGCCAGCGATGGACAGATTCTTTTATTCATTGATGAGCTGCACACGATTGTTGGTGCTGGTAAGACCGACGGTGCGATGGATGCTGGAAACCTGTTAAAGCCAATGCTTGCCAGAGGGGAACTTCACTGTATCGGTGCTACAACACTGAATGAATACCGTCAGTATATTGAAAAAGATGCCGCATTGGAGCGTCGTTTTCAGCCGGTTATGGTCGATGAACCTACGGTAGAAGATACGATTTCTATTTTGAGAGGATTAAAAGACCGCTACGAAGTATATCACGGTGTAAAGATTGCAGACAGTGCCTTAGTAAGTGCCGCTGTTTTATCTAACCGTTATATTACCGACCGTTTCCTCCCAGATAAGGCAATCGACCTTGTGGATGAAGCATGTGCGATGATTAAGACAGAATTAGATTCCCTTCCGGCCGACCTTGATGAAGTGCAGAGAAAGATTATGCAGTTAGAAATCGAGGAAGCAGCCTTAAAGAAAGAAACGGATCGTCTTAGTGTAGAACGTCTTGAAAATCTGCAAAAGGAACTCGCCGAATTACGTGAGGAATTTAAGTCGAAAAAGGCTTCCTGGGATCAGGAGAAATCCGCAGTAGAGCGTGTTTCCAAGTTAAAGGAAGAAATCGAAAGTTTAAATAATGAGATTCAGATTGCACAGCGCAATTATGATTTAAATAAAGCAGCAGAATTACAATATGGTAAATTGCCAGAATTGCAAAGACAGTTAGAGGAAGCGGAAGAAAGTGCAAAGAAGAGAGAATCTTCTATGGTTCATGAATCTGTAACTGATGATGAAATCGCAACGATCATCAGCCGCTGGACGGGTATTCCGGTAGCAAAACTTACCGAGAGTGAGAGAAATAAGACATTGAATCTTGATAAGGAACTCCATAAACGAGTTGTCGGTCAGGATGAAGGTGTGGAAAAGGTTACTGAAGCCATTATCCGTTCGAAAGCAGGAATTAAAGATCCGACAAAGCCAATCGGTTCCTTTATGTTCCTCGGACCTACTGGTGTAGGTAAGACAGAACTTGCGAAAGCACTTGCCGCAAGCCTGTTTGATAACGAACAGAACATGGTTCGTATTGATATGAGTGAGTATATGGAGAAATATTCCGTATCTCGCCTGATCGGAGCGCCTCCAGGATATGTAGGATATGAAGAGGGCGGTCAGCTTACCGAAGCCGTCAGAAGAAAACCATACTCAGTTGTTCTTTTTGATGAAATAGAAAAGGCACATCCCGATGTATTTAATGTGCTATTACAGGTACTTGATGATGGGCACATCACCGATTCTCAGGGCAGAACAGTAGACTTTAAGAACACGATATTAATCATGACCTCCAATATCGGTTCCCAGTATCTGCTCGAAGGAATCGATGAAAATGGCAACATCAAGACCGATGCAGAAACTATGGTCATGAATGACCTGCGTTCCCACTTTAGACCAGAGTTTTTGAATCGTCTTGATGAGATTATCATGTTTAAACCTCTTACCAAAGACAATATCGGAGGCATTATTGAGCTTATGCTTGCCGATGTCAACAAACGTCTTGAAGACAAGGAACTTTCTATTCATCTTACCGATGCTGCCAAGAGTTATGTTATCGAACATGGATACGAACCGGCATACGGTGCACGTCCATTGAAGAGATATCTGACAAAACATGTCGATACCCTTGCTGCGAGAATGATACTTTCCGGCGAGGTATATCCACAGGATACGATTGTCATTGACGAACAGGGTGGAGAACTGATTGCTTCTGTGGAACATAGACAATGATGATTTAATTCATTAAATAACGGACAAACAGACGAATCCATGAAATAAAATAATCCATATCTGTGGCTTTAGTCGCAGATATGGATTATTTTATTTCATGGATTCGTCTGTTTAGCCATTTGCTTACCGAATGGAACAGTAAACTACAATTCATTATTCACCATATAATAATAAACCTCCGCAAGGAACTTAGAATTCGTCGGAGCTCCTTTATCTGAATAAGAGGAGCAATGAAAAATTTTCTCAATCTCTTCTAAATCACCTTTTAAAAATCCAATTTCAATTGCATGCCGAATGTTTCGTTCGACCCGGGCGGCTGTACTCGAACATTTTTTAGCAACATCGACATATAACCCTTTTGTAATGTGGTTTAAATAATCAGGATCAAGTGCGATAAGTTCTAATGCGGTTACTATGTAAGAAAAACCAAGCATATTAGCGGGAATTCCGATTTGCATCAAAAGTTTTTGAATTCCTGAGGTTTCGATGCGTAAAACATTTTTAAAATCATTTTCACTGTTTATAGTAAAAATAAGTACTTTTTGATGATCTTCCATAGTGTCGATAAATCTGAAAAGGTCATCTTTAACATGGAAAATTCCCGCAAAATCAATAAAAACGTTAGACATATATTATATCCCCTTCCTTTTTGTTATCTTTTACATTTTAATATGTATATTGACATAATAAAATATTAGGAATAACATAACAATTATAAAAGTTTTTAAAAAGTTATGTCAGTAATGACCCGTGGGAGACAAGATGTTCAGTGATAAGATTCGAGAATTAATGATTGAGAGGGATATATCCCTTACGGATTTGGCGGAACTTTCTGGAGTTCCATTTGAGACATTGCGTAATATTTATTATAGAAAAGTAAAAGATCCAAAAGTATCGACTGCTTTTCAATTAGCAAGTGCGCTTGAAGTTACCGTTGAGTATTTATTAAAAGATATGAGTACGACAGAGGAAGAGGCGGAGAATTCAGAAGGACAGGAGGGCATAGAGGAAGAACTTCTTGAAAATTATAGAGAGTGTGGGAATCATGGAAAGGCAATTATTCGTTTAGTTGCCCGGTTAGAATGTAAGGCAGCAAGAAAAGAAAGATTGAATTTGCGTAAAATGAAACACAGAATCCCATGTTTTATTCCAGTAGGCCGTATTGGAGATGGTATTGATTACAATAGTTGTACGGTAGAAGACGAATACACAATGATTAAAAAGGTTTATCTGGCTATTGAGATTACTAATAATAACTTTGCTCCTGCATATTGTAAAGGAGACAGGATATTATTAGAGAATCGTTTTCCTGAATTAGGAGAATGCGCCGTCTTTACAGATGGAATGAAAGCTTATTTCCGCTATTTTAAAATGGAAGGAGAAATGTACTGTTTAAAATGCCTGAATGGAAGAGGGAAAGATATGCTGCTTCGGCGAATGGATGAAGTAGACTGTCTCGGCACCTGTATTAGTGTGATTAGGAAATAGGGCATATAGGGGTTCTATTGCTCGGCTGCCCTTCGAGAACATCAGTTTTGCTTCGCAAATCAGAAAATGTCAAATATTGAGTTTTGCATTATCTTGTGATACCATATAAATGGATAGTTGGACATTTCAATGAAAATAGCTAAATATTTTATAAATGGGGCAGATTTTGAATGAGTATGATATTGGGATATATAAAGGAACGAGAAATATCTTTTCTGTTCTTTCTATTGTTGGTTCTGTTAGTAATTGTTCTTTGGAATTTGTACAAAAAGGAGAAAAAGAGAGAAGAAGCAGCAGAACTCTCTGTAGCCGGTGAGCGGAAATATTATTTATTGAATTTTGTGACTTTGTGCTGCGGGATTTTGACCATAGAAACTTCGCATTCGTTTCTGCGAAGTTTCTGTTTTATTGGGCAAAATGGAGCGTTTAGCACAACGGAACAAAATCAATAAATTTTTTAGGGCTTCTTCCTGTTAATCTTCTGGCAATCCGATTGTTTGTTCTTCTATAAAGGCGTCTCCTTTGCCTGCGGCAACTCAGAATTTTTATTCATAATCCTGTCCATCAAATCTTTCATCCCCTGACAGGCGGTTAATAAACTTTGGATGGTATTTAGAGTAGACAATAATCTGTTCTTTGTACAAACCATGATAGCCGGAAAGCATATAGCTGATGGAGATGGCAATTAAGATATAGGAAACACCTTCAAATCCAAACAATTCAAATCCAATAAGCATTGAAGCAATCGGACAGTTTGTCACACCGCAAAATAAGGCGAGCATTCCGGTTGCAGCGCAAAGAGAGGGAGATATGCCAAAGATATGTCCAAACAGACAGCCAAAGGTTGCTCCGGTGAAGAAAGCAGGGACAATCTCGCCGCCCTTATATCCGGCAGCAAGCGTGAGTGCAGTAAGAAGCATTTTTATTAAAAAGGCATAGGCAGGGACATTTCCCTCGATAGCTCTTGCAATCATGTCAGTTCCTGCTCCGTTGTAATCATAATTGCCGATTAGGAGGGTGATTGCAATAACAAGCAGACCGCCGACAATGATTCGCATGTAAGGTTTTTTAAAAAACTTATTGTAAAATAAACCAGCTCCCTTTAAAAATATACAAAATACAACGCTTAATCCAGCACAGAAAATGCCGAGCAGTACGATTTTAGCGCAACTTGTGAAGGTGAGTTCTGGTATCCCGTGGATAGTAAATGCTTCCGGGTTGATTCCCATATTGACAGCAAAACGATTTGCTACAATAGAAGAAAATACGCAGGGAACTAAAGCGGCATAATGCATGATTCCGACACTGATCATTTCCATTGGGAAAATAGCTGCCGCAAGAGGAGTTCCAAATACGGCAGAAAAGGCGGCACTCATTCCGCTCATGACAAGAAGCTTTCGATCCCCCTCGTCAAATTTGAAAAGCCGTCCGATTGTATTTCCAATACTTCCTCCCATTTGGAGAGCCGCTCCCTCACGTCCGGCAGAGCCACCGAATAAGTGAGTGATAATTGTTGCTGCAAAGATAAGTGGAGCCATATATGCAGGCACATCCTGATTTTTTCCATGTACAGCAGTCATAATGATGTTCGTTCCCTTATCCTGCCTTACCCCACAAAGATGATATAAAAATACGATAACGACACCACCAATCGGCAGAAAATATAACAAAAATGGATATTGACCGCGAAGTGTGGTTACTTTTTTTAAGCAAAAAGAAAAGGCACTACTAAATGCCCCGACAGCAACCCCGGTCAATACTGCCATAAAAAGCCATAACGCACAAGTCTTTAAATTGTAGTAGATCTTTCTTAGATAGCGTTTTATGATTTCTTCCATGATATTTCTCTCCCTTGTGTATTTCAAAAAAATTTTTGTCATTTTCCAATGTTTAGAAAAAGCATTTTTTCATTCCTTCTTAATATCAGAAAAAATTACGAGATTTATTTGGTTGCATCAAGAATGCCGGGGCATTCTTGAAACCATATTAAGAAGAGAGAAAATTCGATTTCTTTAGACATTGGATTTCTTTGTACATTGGATTTTTGAATACATTTTGTTTCTTAAAAAGAGTGTACTCTATTCGAATTCATATTGTCAAGTTCTGCCGAAAAAAGAATTGACATCCTTTTTATTTCGTGATAAATTAAATGCTATAAATGCGATGAAGAGGAATAGTAGAATGATGAAAGCATCCAGAGAGCTGCTGGTCGGTGCGAAGCAGTAGTGGACATGATTTGAACTCGCCTCTGAGCAGCCTGTTGAACCGCATGATTGCAGTAGGCAGCGCCGGAAACCTGACCGTTACAGCAGGAGGATATAAGGCTTTTTAAGTCCGTATCTGTAATGAGTGCATACCTTACTTTTTATGTATCGTATGAATAAGAGTGGTACCGCGGAATTATTTTCTCCGTCTCTTTTCGGCATCTGCCTTTTGGTAGTTGCTATCAAAGAGACGGAGTTTTTTATTTTACAGGATATATTTTCCTGTAATATGTTGTTTTCAACTTAAGGAGGATTTTCTATTATGAAGTATGCAGATAAGTATAAACCAATGTATTTCCCAGCTCCAGCTGGATATAATAAATGGATGGAGAAAGACCATATCGAACAGCCACCTATCTGGTGTTCTGTTGACTTACGTGATGGTAATCAGGCTCTTATCATCCCTATGAGTTTAGAAGAAAAAATCGAATTCTTTAAATTATTAGTTGATGTTGGTTTTAAAGAAATCGAGGTTGGTTTCCCAGCTGCTTCTGAGACAGAATATGAATTCTGCCGTACATTGATTGAACGGAATCTGATTCCCGATGATGTAACAATTCAGGTTCTGACTCAGGCAAGAGAACATATCATTAAAAAGACATTTGAAGCTATTGAGGGCGCTAAAAACGTAATCGTTCATCTGTACAACTCCACTTCTGTTGCACAGCGTGAGCAGGTATTTAAAAAAGATAAAGAACATATTATTCAGATTGCTGTAGAAGGTGCTGAATTATTACAGAAACTGATGGAAGAAAATGGAGGAAAATACCGTTTTGAATATTCTCCAGAAAGTTTTACTGGAACAGAGATGGATTTTGCATTAGAAATCTGTAATGCTGTATTAGATGTATGGAAACCAAAGAAAGAATTACCTGCCATCATCAATCTTCCTGCTACTGTTTCCCACTCTCTGCCTCATGTTTACGCAAGCCAGATTGAGTTTATGAGCGAGAACTTAAAATACAGAGATAATGTTGTGTTATCTGTTCATCCTCATAACGATCGTGGAACAGGTGTTGCCGATACAGAATTAGCTGTTCTTGCAGGAGCTGATCGTGTGGAAGGAACATTATTTGGTAATGGAGAACGTACAGGTAATGTAGATATCATTACATTAGCTTTAAATATGTATGCTCATGGTGTAGAGCCAAACTTAGACTTTACAGACTTGCCACATATCGTAAAAGTATATGAAAAAGTAACAAGAATGCATGTATATGAAAGACAGCCATATGCAGGAAAGCTTGTATTTGCTGCCTTCTCCGGTTCTCATCAGGATGCTATCGCCAAAGGTATGCTGTGGCGTGAAACACATGACTGCGATAAATGGACTGTACCATATCTGCCAATTGATCCAAAAGATCTTGGAAGAGAATACGAAGCAGATGTTATCCGTATCAACAGCCAGTCTGGAAAAGGCGGTATCGGATTCCTTCTGGAAAAAACATATGGTATTCGTATTCCAACTAAAATGCGTGAAGAAGTTGGTTATTCTGTAAAAGATGTTTCCGACCATACACATAAAGAATTACAGCCAAAAGAAGTATTAAAAGTATTCAACGAAAAATATGTTAATATTTGTGATCCAATTGAATTACTCGAAGTACACTTCAAACAGGAACACGGTGGAATTTCAACAGAAATTATCCTGAACAAATATGGTGTACACAAAGTATACCACGGAAAAGGAAATGGTCGTCTTGATGCCGTAAGTAACGCATTAAAACGCCACTCCAACTTAGATTACACAATCTCCACATATGAAGAGCATGCTCTGAAAATGGGTTCAAATTCCCAGGCATGTGCTTATGTTGCTATCTATGGAAGCGATGGAAATACATATTGGGGAGTTGGAATTGATGACGATATCATCAATGCTTCAGTGAAAGCGCTGATTAGTTCTGTAAATCGCTATGAGAGGTGCGAAGACGGCAAGGAAGATTAATTTCTGATTTGCCGCAGGCAACGGGACGCCCTCAAAGAGAGCCTATCCCCTATATTTGTGACTTTAGTCGCGGCGGTTTGAATACTCGCTTATACATGCTCGTATCCAAATCTTGCTCCGAGGCCACAAATATAGGGGATAGGCTTTCTTTGAGGGCTGTTTATTGGATGCAAGAGCAAAATCAGGCTCCTTTATTACACTCTCCACATTTTACGCAGAAAAACTCACAAAACGATTCTTTATCCAGTTCTCATCCTTGCTGACACAGGAGATTTCATTAAAAGAGAACATATTCGCTGAATCAGTTATCAAATACTAAGAAGCTATCTTGTTTTCATAAAGGGGCAACACATCTTGATTTTATAAAAAATGGAATGGCACTATCCTTTTATAAAAAGATTTATAAAAGAGAGAGAAGCACTTTAAAAAAGAAAGTTTTGTTTCAACAATATGACCAATTAACGAAACAGTACTTATAAAAAATCAGTATATTTCAGATATTGACAGTAAAAAAATAATTGTGTAAAATAATGTTAGACTAAGAGGGATTTCCTATTTGATAAATATATTAGAGCGTGTTTTAAATATGCGCTGAAACATAAATTTTATATTTGGGTAAAACTGTCGAAAGGCAGCGACACAAAGCCAAATGGGTCTAAGGTTCATTTTTTAAGAGAATTATGACAGCCGGTTGCATCAAGTTATTGATTATTTTAATGAGTAATTTCTGCTCATTTTATGCCGTCTGTGTAAGGGTTATCTTCTGGTGCGACCTCGTAAGAACAACATAGCTGGAAACCCTTGAAAACACGCCATT
>OLNI01000119.1_pt1 | contig 82336 bp, 71 predicted proteins | sample 1672921 | NCBI WGS metagenome assembly OLNI01 (sample SAMEA3136737, study PRJEB25190) | human gut metagenome | biome: human gut; feature: human-associated habitat; material: faeces | place: Austria | collected 2013 | reverse complement strand
TATTTCCTGCTCTTCTGCAGAATGGTTATCTTTTTCGTGAAAAAGCCGCTAGCTGCTGACTGCTTCAACCATTTATCCAGCAATGAAGTGGCTATATCATATTCACGGCAGATATCACATTTTCGTTTTCCATTATGGTATAGCTGAACTAACTGTTGTTTGAATTCATCCGTATAGAATCGGGGCTTTCTTCTTTTGGTCATCATAGTTTCTCCTTTTATATTTTCTATTTTACATGACCTTATTTTTTATCCAGTTTTTTGTAGCCTATCCAAACATCTTATATTATTACGTTTAGCAGGATTTGAAGATATAGACTTAGACAAATATTTTAGACTTGTAGTAAATAAAGATGGTGCTGATTGGACCTTTGTATGTCCAAGTAATTATGAAAATATGTCCAACAAATTAAAACGTATCCAAAGATTTTACAAAGACGGATTTTCTATCATACCATTAGCGTTAAACGAAATCGGTTATATGGTTGGTATTGATATACCAAGACGTTATCGCCGCCATATTGATATGATGTAATGGTGTGTCCGCCTGGATGCGTTGAATTACTCTGCAGGACAAGTTAAAACAATGGGTTGTTGCAATTTTTGCAACAACCAGGTCTCACCATCCACATAAGCGCATGGATAAAAAAGTATCACGAATGTAAGAAAGGTGAAAAATGCCAATATACAAAATGAAGGAGTCGAAAAACGGAAAACAAAAAAGGAAATGGACTTTTACACGGCGGACGAATATAAACTATACACCAAATCTGCACTTGAACACGCTGAAACTTGTTCAAATTTGAATGGCTGAGATTTTTATGTGTTCTTCTATCGCATTTTATACCGGACTTAAAAAAGGCAAAATTCACGCTTTAAAATGGACTGATATTGACGGAAAATATCTGAACGTAACACGCAGCATATCGCAAAAACTAAGGGGCGAAGACAGAAAAACTGCTCCTAAGAATAAAAGCTCGATTCGCACACTTCAACTTCCTATACCATTAATTAAAATCTTAGAAGAGCATAAAAAACGCTGGTCTGAGTACAAAGGATTCAACGACAATTTCAGGATTTGCGGGGGAACACGTCCGCTCAGAGATACCAGCTTAGCAAAAATGAACGAACAGCTTGCCAAATCAACAGGACTAAAAACCATAAGGATTCATAATTTCCGGCATAGCACGCCTCGCTGTTAGCAAACGAAGGCATAAATATACAGGAGATTGCCCGGCGCTTAGACCATACAGATGTCAAAATGACATGGAATACATATTCCCACCTATACCCCAAGGAAGAAGAGCGAGCAGTAGATATTTTAAACAAAATCGTGTAAAAATCATGTAAGATAAAACAAAACCGCCGTAAATACGGCGGTTTTTGTGCATTTGGCGGACAGGGTGGGATTCGAACCCACGTGCCGGAGTTACCGACAAACTGATTTCGAGTCAGCCCCGTTATGACCACTTCGATACCTGTCCATATGCTGTATATTTAACTTACTGCATAAACAAAATAATTTTAGCTTATGTCCATTAGAACATATTTATTATTATCTCAGTCATGCACAACAAAAAATATTATAGCATATTTAATTTATATTTGCAATAGTTTTTAATTATTTTTTATTTTCTAAGCAGAACTTATAATGATATCACTTACATATTAATAAAATATTTATCACGTACATTTATTTTACCAACTATAAAAAATATAACTATTTTTATTAATTGGCGTCATATAATCTTTTTTTATATCTCATTTTATAAACGTTTAAATATATTGTCAAAATCAAAAAATAAATAATATTGACCGCTTTAAACTTTGATTTAAATATTTAATTAAACAGAACAATAAAAGCGGCGTGCAGTAAGAAAGAATCCTCAAAAGAAAAAATATAACTAAAGTTTTAGTCAAAAAATTATTTATAAATAATTGTATCGCAAAAACCACAAAACCAGGACAAGGTATGTAAACAGTTCGGATATAATAAAAATCACATAACACGATTTACAAATGTTATTAATTCTCGACAGGTTATTTTATTGACAATCAAAAAATTATAATATAACAATATCAAAAAATTCTTCACGGTATTAAAAACAAATTTTATTATAAAATTAACACCATAGAAATTATTGATGAGTATAACTATTTTATATCCAAAAACATACAGTTAAAATAAAACTGACACCGATGTAATACCGATGTCAGTATATTATTAAAAATTATGGTTTACCATTGTCACTTTTTTACACTGCGCATACATTTTTGACAACTTTATAATTCATATTATACTTCTTGTAACACAAATTATATTATCGTCTTACTTATTAGCACCTGCAAACGGCAATAAGTCCTCAATAGTCATAACGTGTATTGAACGCTTGCCTGTCAGCGGATGACCTATCGTTTCAATCTCGTCACACCACCATTGTGATATCATCTGCGCACCGTAATATTGAATATGTGTGTTATCTGAACCTCCGGATTTATACTGTGAATTTGCAAAATCACCAATCTGATCAATTGTACTCTTTCCCAGTGAATTCTTAAATGATTCCGGAAGTGAAGCTCCTTTTAAAAATCTAGAATCATTATTATTTATAAATGCAAATATATCTTTTGATTTCTCAGTTCCAACATCATTTATATATTTATTTGTTTTGGCATATAAATCAATGTATGGCAATCCCAGTTCCTGAGCTAAATCTTTTGCAGCATTTACATATGCCTCATGCCCTGCATCACTTAGTTTATTTCGGCTTATTGATGTGGTTATAAGCGGATAGGCGCCTTTTTCAAGTGCAGGCTTTACATAATATTCATATAGAGAATTTTTGTATGAGCCATCGGTAAATCTATCTCCTTTATAATCGGTATGTCTATCTGCCTCAGACTTTTCATCATTATGACCAAACTGAATTATGAAATAATCACCCGGCTTCATACCATTAATTATTGTTTTATAATTAGCTTCACTTCTGAAACTTAAAGAACTTCTGCCGCTGAGCGCTAAATTGTTTACTGAAACTCCATCTGTGAAAAAGTTACCTAAAACCTGAGCCCATCCGGTTCTTGGAAAATCATTTTTTTCGCCGGATGTTTTATAATTACATGCTGTAGAATCACCGGCAACAAATATAGTAGCATTATTAGCAACTGTCTGACCATATGTATAAGGCGATTTCATTAAAGGTTCAACAGAATTTGTGCTTTCAAAAGCAAACACTTTTATTTCCGAATTACTGTCGACCGGCACATCTTCCGGATTCAGATAGAGTATTGTCTCTTCGCCTGCTTTCTCAGTCGTTTCCTTTAAGTTAAACAACTTACATGCTGTAAGCGCTCCATCATTACTCTTATCATATACCGCAACAACCAGTGTTTCTTCACCGGTTCTGTCTGCTTCAGAAATACTGTCAGTATATACAATATGACTTACATATCCACCGTCCATAGGAGACATAACAACTCGGCCCTCAGCATTTGAAATGGCAACCCTGCTAATTTCTACAGCAGTATAACCCGGTACAAACACTTCTATTTCCTTTGTATCTTTTGCCTCTCCTCTTGAAATTGTTGCTGTCAATACGACTTTACTGTCAGTTCCTTTTTGACGATTTACGACACCATCTGCTGAAACGACGTTAGGATTGCTGCTTATCCAAGTAATTGTTGTTCCGCGTCTGCCTTTAGCAGGTAATTCAATATTTGACTTAACCATACTAGTATCGCCTATATTGAGAGCTTCTTTCGCAACAGCTACTGCGCCCTCATCATCTGTATCAGCAGGAACTTTTAAATTAAAATCTTTAGTAATCCTCAAGTTTGGATAATCCTGAAATGTACAAACAGCTATCATTTTGACATCATGATTGTCCTTATCAGTATTAACATCACCACTAATCGATATTACATCGGGATTTGATGACTCCCACGCTACATCTGCGTATCCAATTGAAAAACCAAAACCTGAAATCAAATCCAAATCATCAGTAATATTATTTTCAGTTGTATTAACGCCTTTAATCATATTAAAAGTGATTCCGTCGGTTTCATTCTGAACTGACTTATTTATAAAATCAACGCTTACATCAACATTCTTCTCCGGCATTACAAAACTGCACTCTGTGTAATCACTATTTATATTTAGTGAAATATCAGAATCATCAAGTGAAATATTCCCAATCCATGCATTATTGTTTGGAGTTGACTTAACAGTTACCATATCACCTGGTTTTGCATTATATATTTGCTTCTCGCTAAAATTCATACCACATAGCGTGCCGGTTGTACCTACCGCCCACATAATATATTCATCACCTGCTGTGAGCTCTATAGATTGATTACACAATCCAAAACTGCCGTCATCACTGAACACGGTTATTTTACCAGTCATCGGAGTATAAGTTCCATCAGCATTTTTCTTAGAAATTTTAAGATCCTTACCATCGCCTGAATTATATTCACCATTTGCAATCTGACGTCTGTAAGCATATGTTAGCGTACCGCTTTTATTTGCCTTTATCACTAATGCAGTAGAACCGGCTTTTTCAGCCAAATCGCTGCCGGCCGGAGCACTGTCAAGCCTAATCTGAATATAATGTGTATAATTTACTCCGTTTATATTATACTTTGCAGACTTCAAAGTAGTATTAAACACGGATGACACATTTAAATTATTGTCATCAATATACACAGAACCGGCCTTTGTGGGTGTTGACGAATTAACAGACCAATCGGTAACCGCCTCAAGATTTGCATTCGACTGACCGGTTGAAACTTCTACCGCACCTAAATCCGAATCATAAAGAACACCAACCTCATATTCACCCTCTGCCGCAAATACTCCTGCCATTGGTAATATACAAAATACCATAACGCAAGCAACTGCAAAACTTACAGTCCTTTTTAATAAATTTTCCATAGTCAACTCTCCTTATTAATTAATTTTCATTATTACCACATATATGCTTTTATTATAATACTAATTTGTATATTTTGCAATAATAAAATTATAATTTTTTACATCTCAAGCATATAAAATAATATATTGTTATAAATTCAGGATATAATTCTATCAAAAGTTTATAAAATTCTTATCCAACTTAAATCATTACGTTTATGTTATAATTTTGTGTTTTGATAAATCTGCTGTTTAAAATAATGTAGGATTTTAATTATATTTTTTGTTAAAACAAAGTCAGAATTTAAACCATGAAGGTTCAATTCTGACTTTTTATAATTATCTGAAGTAATTAATTTTTATATTTTTTAATTTATAAATTTAATAATATATTTTTTTCAAGACGAATACCATACAAATTAACTTCAAAATCACCATATATTTATTGTTTTTGCATTTCCTGCGTATGTACTTTACACTCATCTTTTCATTTAACTCATATTTGTTTTCTTTTCCATCATTCATAACCGCGCTTCTTACGCCGTCTGAACTCTGAATTCACCGTAAACTATAAAAAATGCTGTAATGTTTGCTCATAATTTAAAGATAATTCTGATATATAATCAATACAATAATATGTTATAGTATTAATTTATTCGCAGTTCACCACACAATGGGACTTGACTTTCATTCCAAAGAAGCGCTTTGGATTTCTCGCCGCTTGGAATATCATATTCCTTAGTCTCACCTTTATTTATGCTATAATTTGTGCTGTTTTTTAGTGATCCGTCAAGATTGTATTCCGCAATCCATAATTCTGCGTCTTCAAACGGTCTATCGACAATGAGTTTGCCGCTGTCTAAATACATTAGTTCTCTCATAGATACGCTGACATTGTCGATATATGTTCTATATCCACCAAGACGCTGAAAGCTTATGCTTGAAAGCTTTATTGTTGTATCAAATTCAAATTCATATTCAAATACGGCTGAGGACCAATTCATAAGAATAATGCCATAGTTAAAAATTTCCCACCGCGCCGACAATAAGTCTATTGAGAAGAGAATCTATCACTGCAAATCTTTCTTTGTCTTTTAATACTTTTGCAAGTCTTTTTGCCTGCTTTAAAGTATATATAAAACTGCCTGCGCTCCAGCCTGTTTATTCAGTTCATCAGTCCAATCTATAAAGTGCCACCAAAGGTCACAGCATATTTTTTATTCGATTTTTCACAATCCAATACAAAAAATTTTCTCCTCATCCGATATTCTGTTTTATAGTCTGAATTATATCGCTGTTTACTGTAAAAGATTTATTATATTCAGTAATTAATAAAATATTATAACTCAGTTTTAACTCCTAAAAATATTATTTAAAGTTACATAGCCGAATTCTAATAATAAACACCAAAAAATATAAATCCAACGTATAATGAATTACAAAAAAATAAGACCGTATGCTAAACACCACATACGGTCTTGCTTATATTTAGAAATTAAAAATTAGCTTATACACCAGCTTTTCGCTTTTTCATCGTATCCAAATAAACCGCAAATACAATTACTACACCTTTCAGCAAAAGCTGATAATAAAATGGGATTTGAAGTAAATTCATTCCATTGTTCAAAACACCAATTATCAAAACACCAATCATTGTACCGCCAATGCTGCCGCTGCCTCCGGTAAACGAAGTGCCTCCCAGCACAACGGCGGCAATAGCGTCCATTTCAAACCCCTGACCTACTGTTGGCAGTGCTGAATACATTCTGGCTGAAAGCATTATACCCGTTACGGAAGCCAACAATCCGCTTATAACATAAGCGAGCACCTCTGCTTTAAAAATCTTGATGCCAGAAAATTGAGCCGCATTACGGTTTCCGCCGATTGCATATATGTGTCTGCCAAATCTGCTTTTTGAAAGCAACAAACCATTAAATATCATCAGCACCAGCATTATAAAAACAGGAACCGGAAAAAAGCCGCCAATATAACCATTTCCTATAAAGCTATATAAAGGATCATTAAAGTTTATCGGCAAACCTCCTGTATAGATATACGCTATTCCACGCGCAATATTCATCATTGCAAGGGTCACGATGAAAGCAGGCATATGAGTTTTTGCGATTACCAAACCATTTATAAGTCCAAGAGCTGTACCGGCGACAATTCCTATAAAAATAGAAATAATAACCGGTAGTCCTGAAACACTCAAACCAATTGCAAATGTACCCGATACTGCAACTATTGAGCCAATAGATAAGTCAATTCCTCCCGAAATCATTACAAGCGTCATACCAAAAGCCAGCAATGCGTTGGTTGATACCTGCCTTAAAATGTTCATTCCATTACTGACTGTAAAAAACTTATCTGTTAAAAGCGTTACAATAATACAAATAGCAATCAAACCAATAAAAATATACATATTCCTTTTAAAAAAGGAATAAATACTATGCCCGATATACCTAAAAAAATCTTTTATCCGGCTGTTATTTTCCGCTAAAGACTTACTATTTGTCATCATTTCACACCTCCAACTGCATAATGCATAATATTAATTTGATTTATCTGCTCTTTTTCCTTTATATCCGCAGTTATTCTGCCCTCATACATGACTAAAACCCGAGTGCATAAATTAACAATTTCCGGCAGTTCTGACGATATCATCAGAATAGCGATTCCTTCATCAGCCAAACTTTGAATCATACGGTACAGCTCAGCCTTTGTTGCCACATCTATTCCTCTGGTTGGTTCATCTAAAATGAGTATTCTTGGATTGGTTGCAAGCCATTTTCCTAATACTACTTTTTGCTGATTTCCGCCGCTCATATTAACACAGATAGTATCCTCACCTGAATATTTGATTGCAAGATCATTTATCAATCGGTTAATTATCTGCCGCTCCACTTTTTTATTTATCTTAAACCTTTTTATATACTGTTTTAAAATAGTAAGCGTCATATTGAATCTTACCGTATTAATCAAAATCAACCCTTGTTCCTTCCTGTCTTCAGGAACCAACGCAATCCCTTCAGCAATTGCCTGAGATGGATTTTTTATCTCTGTTTTTTTACCATAAAGAAAAAGCTCTCCGCAGCTGATACGGTCAATACCAAAAATTGCCCTCACAAGCTCCGTACGGCCTGCACCCACTAATCCTGACAGTCCTAAAATTTCTCCCTTATGCAGCTGAAAGCTAATATCTTGAAATGCGTTTTTTCTGCTGAATCCCTTTACCTCCAGCACCACTTCTTTTGAAATATTATGTTTATCTGCTTTATAGAATTCAGAAACCGGACGCCCTGCCATTAATGTAATAAGTTCATCCCTTTCAGTACTTTTCACATCTTTTGTAGTGATATATCCTCCGTCTCTAAAAACTGTTACTCGGTCTCCGATTTCAAATATTTCCTCCAATCTGTGTGAGATATAGATAATAGATATTCCTTTTCCTTTTAGTTCACTAATAAACTCAAATAAATTTTCAACTTCATTGTCAGTTAAAGAAGATGTCGGTTCATCCATAATGATAATACGCGCTTCCATTGAAAGTGCCTTTGCAATTTCAACCATCTGCCGGCTTGATGTTTTTAACTCAGAAATCAATGTCTGAGGCTTGATATGCTCGATTTTCAGCCGTTTAAAAAGCTCGGCGGTATCACGGTTCATTTTCTCATCATTCATTATATGTATGCCGGAATAAACCGGTTCTCTTCCCAAGTAAACATTTTGGGCAACACTTAAATTATCCGCTAAACACAATTCCTGATGTATAATACTAATTCCCAATTTCTTAGAATCCGTAACATCGCGAATCATAACCTCTTTATTATCAATTGTAATTTTTCCACTATCCGCATGATAGATACCGCCCAAAATTTTTATAAAAGAAGATTTTCCAGCTCCATTTTCACCCAAAAGACAATGTACTTCTCCCTCTGCTAGATCAAAATGGATATCATGCAATATCTTAACACCTGAAAAGGATAAATTAACTCCTTCCGCTTCTAAAACTGTTTTTTTTAAGCGCATACTATTCACCTCTATTTCCAGTCGCAGCCTAAAAAACAAAACTCTACTTTAAAAACTCATCCACATTAGATAAATCTACAAAATCCACATCCAATAATATCTCCTTAGGGTATTCTTCTCCGTTAAGAACGCCAAAGCCTACCTCAGCTGCCTTCACTCCCATTTTTTCAGGGAACTGTGCGGCGCTTCCAAGATACTCATTGTTTTTAATCAGTTCACAAACACGCTCCGATCCATCAACTGAAACGATTTTCACATCTCCAATCTTATTTGCACTTTTTGCAGCCGCATATATTCCAAGACCAATAGCATCATTTGTTCCAAAGGCGCCGTTTATATCAGGATGTGCCTGCAGCATATTTTCCATCAATCCAAGTGCATCCTCCGTGCTGCAAGTTTGCGCATCCTGATATTGTACAATATTGATACCGGGATAATTTTTCATAACCTCTTTAAATCCGGTAGATCTGTCACGGGCCGGACGAATCACATCCGTTGTAATAACAATTATATTTCCTGAACCGTTTAAAGCTTTTGCCATCGCCTCTCCGCAAAGTTTTCCTAACTTAATACAATCAGAAGCTACCTGGGTAACTACAAGATCAGGGTCATCGACCATAGTATCCACATCCACCACAGGAATACCTGCCGCTTTACACGATTCCAAAGCCGGTTTAATCCCTTTTGAATCAACAGGAACAACAAAAATAAGATCCACTTGCTGCTGAATTAAATCCTCAATATCTGAATTTTGTTTGTTCTGATCAAATTTTGCATCCAGTTCTATTAGTTCTCCGCCCAGTTCTTCAATCTTTGGCTTAATTCCATTACTCATTGATACATAGAAAGGATCGTTCATCGTCATATATGTAATCCCAAAAGTTTTCTTTTTTGTCTCATTCCTGCCGCCAAAGCAGGAACTCAGTGAAACAACGCTTGCAAACATAAACAAACAAGCGATGATAAGACACACAGCACGGCTTGCTTTAATTTTCTTTTTCATGATTTTTCTCCTTTCTTTGTGCACCACAGTTAATTCTGTGTGACAAACGTAATTCTGTTAGGCAGTCCTTCCAGTTTTTCAGTGCTTTTAAAACGTGTCGGCCAAGCTAGATCGTGAGCGGGGATTACATTATTAATATTTCCATCTGCCAGCATTAATATCTTTTCAAAAGACTGAAGCTGATCCAGCTGGTCAATTCCGTATCCCATGGGCGTCATGGTAATAATATTCTCCAAAGTATAGGCTGCGTCTCCGGTGACTACATACCTTCCATTTTTAGTTTTAACTCTCACAACTTGCGTACCGTATGAATGCCCCTTTGCCAAATACAAATCAATTCCCGGAAAAATGTTTTCCATACCGTCCTCTGACAATATAAGCCGGCCTTCCTTTTTCACCTGCTCAAGCTTTTTTAAATCCTCCGGATCCAAATAACAGTTAAGTAATTTATAATCCTCTGACAGACCTGCAGACCACTGCCACCCCTCAAGCTCTGTCCTTTGCACATATACTTTAGCATTTTTAAAGCAATCAATATTTCCCACATGGTCATAATGCAAATGAGATAACAGCACTGCATCTATTTGGTCAGGATGCAAATTTAAAGGCTTAAGATAAGTCTCCGGTTTCAATACATTTTCTGCGTTATAAGCTTCTATAAATTGAGGATTTTTAAATCCTGTATCTACGAGAATATTGTATCCGCCGCCTTGAAGTATCGTTACATTACCTGGCTGATCCTCTGGAAAATCTGCATTTTTCTGATTATGTGCACCATAAAATGTCTGTCCGCGTCCAACATCCTTAAAAATACAGTGCTCCACAACAGTGATTTTCCAACAAATTTCTTTCATTTTTTTCACACCTTTCCATACATAATTCATCCTATTTCAATCCTGTTCTTCCAATAGATAGTAGTATAAAATAAACGACAAAGCTTGTCTGTGTGCTCAATCTCAAAATTATCAGCAACAGAACATCATTATATCTGCAGATAGTTATTCCAGCGCTTACCTAATCTCCATAGCAGAAAACATTACTTCTATGGAAAATCACAAATATGTATTAATAGATTAACTTGTATACGTTACCGCAATGTTCTTCAGATGCTCATAACACACCCATAAAACAATCCTGCATTATGTCTTAAATATTTGCCATCCCATCAAATCATAATTTCTAACTGAATCCCCTTGAACATATCATATCAATCATGTGCTTTTTCATCATTGCTCTCCTCCTTCCTTCGTTGTAATTTAATAATTTTATTTTGTCAGCCAATCAGCAAGATTACACCAAAACGTATCATAATATTTCCAACTCATAAAATCAGGTGATGCCCAATGAGGAGAACAGTCTGATGTAAATGCAGCCGACTTTCCCATACCAAAAGAACCTACTGATATAAATGGATCTCCGTCTATCTTAGCAATCGTTTTGCATGCCGGCAAGCATCTAGCAACAGTCTTGTTGTATCCCAGGAAACACGGCCACTCCTCGTTAATACCTTGCATTAACGGATGCGTATCATTTGACACAGTCGGAAAAACTCCTTCAGGATGTTCACATCTATCATCATAAGGCAATATCTTTACAGGAAGTACATCTGCAACAGCCGTCTTCCCATATCTTGCTCTAGCATCTATTCCGGAAAAAGAAAGATAACCTCCTATCATACAAAGTGCCCCTCCGGCAAGAACATAATCTCTTATCGCCGTACATTTGTTATTCTGCGTATCACCATATGAAAACACTCTATCCGATAAAAGTAACGTGTTTGAGCCAATGTCTGATAAAAACACAGCGTCATATCCGCGCAGCTTTTCTACTGTGTCAGGAAAATGTTCTCCCGCATAATGATTAGGGCAAAAATCCACTTCATATCCACCATTTTTAAGCGCTTTTATCAGTCTGTCTCCCCCCTCCTCATAACGTGAAGTTGTAAAAATATCAAATCCTTTAATATGTGTTGTAACGCTTGTCCAAGATTCACCTGCAAGCAAAATTTTTTTCATTATGAAGTCTCCCTTCATTTACTCTTTGTAAATATACTTCAAACTACAGCGCATGTACTTTCTCTTACTACTAACAGCGGCTTAAAAACTATCTTATTCTGATAATCACTTTTTTGTATTTTATGAACCAACATTTTAGCTGCCGCTTCTCCCATTTTCTGATTCGGCTGTAAAACAGATGTTAATGTTGGAAATAAAATTTGAGTATAATCTGTATCATCATATCCAATCACATTTAGCTGATTTGGTATTTCAATTCCCATTTCCTGTGCCGCTCGATAAGCGCCGCATGCCATTAAATCATTCTGTACTACTAACGCCGTAATATTATTTTTTAACAGTTTGTGTGTTGCCTTATATCCACCCTGATACTTATAATCTGCCTGACAAATTAATTCTGACTGAAATGGAATAGAAGCCTGAGCTAAAGCGTTTTTAAAGCCTATAAACCTGTCATGCGCGCTTTTATTTAACAACGGTCCTGTAACACAGCCAATTTTTTTATGTCCATAATCAGTTAGATGTTTTACCGCTATATATCCTCCTAAAATATTGTCAAAAGAAACACTGTCTATTTGTGTGTTTTCCTTTGAAAATATTCTGTCTAAAATAACAAATGGGATTCCTTTGAGTATTGTTGTATACGTAATGTCTACACTTGAACTTAACACCGGAATTAAAATAATGCCGTCTACACATTTTTGCCTCATAATATCAATATAGGCTTTTTCGCGTTCGTCTGAATCATTGCAATTGCATAGTATCATATTATATTCCATATGCCTTAACGCAATCTCTATACCTTTTGCCATTTCAGCAAAATATAAATTTGAAATATCCGGCAGGATTAATCCTATTAAACCTGTTTTTTTAGTAACCATACTCCTGGCAACTATATTCGGCGCATACCCCATTTCTTTTATAATTTTTTGTACCCGATCCACGGTTTCCTTTCGGAAATTTTTTGTCTCCTTATTAATAATTTTTGAAACAGTAGAAACCGACACATTTGCTCTTGAAGCAATGTCCTTCATCTTTGGATTCATCCTAACCATCTCTTTTTTATTAGATAATTAAAGTTAGTAAAACGTTTTACTAAAATTATAGTATCACTCTTATCTGAGTTTGTCAATAGTGATTTGTGTAGTCTTACCAAAAAAAATTCCCAATAAAATCAAAATATATTTTGATTTTATTGGGATTTTTTACTGTGTTTTTATCATTACCGGATGAGCCGTACTGCTTCTTACTTTCAAACTGGGATTCATAACCACATGTTCATATCTTTTTTCATTGATTAATTCCAAAGCGCAGGATACTATTTTTTCGCTAAGTTCATCTATCGGTTGTACTATGGTCGTCAGAGGCGGCTCCAGTGCTCCGGTCAAATATACATTATCAAACCCAACTACCGACAGCTGCTCAGGAATTTGAAAATTCATTTTTCTGCTTTGCACATATACTCCCAAAGCCATCATATCATTACATGCAAATACCGCCGTAATACCGTATTTGAGTAATTCCTCAATACCTCTTGAACCGCTTTCAATATCAAACTCCCCATGATACACTAACTGCGAATCATAAGAAATTCCCGCATTATTTAGAGTCTCTTTATATCCCTTAAGCCGTTCCTGTGAAATTTTTGAATCATGCGGTCCACATATACATCCAATACGAGTATGCCCCAACTCAATTAAATGTTTTACCGCCAAACATCCACCCATTTTCTGATTAACTGAAACTACGCTTTCTTCTTTTCTTAATAATCCATGGTCTATCCATAAAACAGGCGTATTTGAAAAATCAAAAAATGAATTCAGCCTTTTTTTCTGTGCTTCTGTCATAGCATAATCAGGATATACGATTACAATCGTATCTACATTACGCTTTTGAAAAATATGCAGATATTCCATACATGTGTCAAAACAAGATAAGGTATTACCATAAATCACATTATAATTCTTCTCGCTAAACTTCCTTTCAATTTCTTTAGCAAAACTTGAATAAAAAAGATCACTTATATCCGGAAGTATCAGACCAATCGTATTAGTCCGCTTCGTTACCATACTTACTGCCACCTGGTTTGGCTGATAATTTAATTCCTCTACTGCCTTGTATATTTTATTTTTCGTCTCTTTTGAAATGTGTTCGCCCTTATGGTTAAGCACCAGCGATACCGTTGTAATAGAAATTCCACATTTTTTTGCAATATCTTTGATTGTTACTCCCATGTTATCTCCTACTCATTTTTTATTAAAACAATATTACAATTATTGATAAGTTTTATATTATTAATCTATTAAATTTCTAATTCTATGTTGACTTTTCCACTTTATTAGGTCATAATAAAACCAAGTAAAACGTTTTATTGACAATCTTATAAAGAAAGGATATTTATTATGAAAATTTTGAATTTTGGTTCTCTAAACTTTGATTATGTATATCAAATACAGCATTTTCCTTCACCTGGCGAAACAATATCCGCTCTGAATAGAAAAAGATTCTTTGGCGGAAAGGGACTTAACCAATCGATTGCAGTACAAAGCAGCGGCTATCCAATATTTCACGCCGGTCAAATCGGACAGGACGGAAATGATTTAATAAATGTATTAAAAAAACATAAAATAGACACTACTTTAATCAATATATGTGATATTCCCACAGGACATGCAGTTATCCTTATAGATTCCTCCGGTGAAAACTGTATCGTATTGGACGGCGGAGCAAATCAAAAAATTACCAAGGATTACGCTGATTCAGTATTAGAGCATTTTGAAAAGGGTGATATACTGATTCTCCAAAATGAAATCAATTGTCTTGACCATATTATTAACCAGTCAGCAAAACGTGGACTTAATATAGTTTTTAATCCGGCGCCATTCAATAAAAATGTATTAAAATTACCACTGGAGAAAATACAGTACCTCTGTATGAATACAACTGAGTGTCTTGGCATTTCCGGAAAAAAAGATATTAAAAGCGCAATTTCATGGCTTTTAACTAATTTTCCGGAAACACATCTTTTAATTACATTAGGAAAGCATGGATGTATATATATATACAAAAATACAGTTCTTTCGTATGGCATTTATAATGTACCGGTAGTAGATACGACTGCAGCCGGTGATACTTTTATCGGTTATTTTATTGGTCGGCTTGCTCTTGGCGATTCTATTGAAAAATCTCTTGAAACCGCCAGCCGAGCCTCCTCTTTAGTTGTTTCAAAAGCCGGCGCCTCAAACTCAATTCCTACAATAGAAGAAGTTTTCAGCTCTGATATTAAATATCAAAAGCCCGATATACTGCCTTTTAATTTTTAATAAATCCATAATACACAATTTAGCATTGTATTTATAACTTAACAAATAAGGTTCCACTCCATAATTTTATATCAAAAATACTCGTACAGATTATCTATACGAGTACTTTTTATGCTTTAATTATAATTTAATAAAATTATTTCAGAGATACTATTAAGTAAACTCTTCCTTACTTCTACTCTTTACCGGAGTATATCACATCTTTCATTTTATGTCAACAGATTTCTGCAGATTTATTTCAATTAAATGGTATGAATTCCTTTAATCTTTATCTAATTTCTTATCTTATCATCCTTTTGAATCAAGTTCAAATCTACGTGACAATATCCTCCCGGATTTTTATCTAGATAATTCTGATGATATTCCTCCGCCGGATAATAACATAATAAAGGCAAAACCTCGGTCACGATTGGTCTGCTGTATTCACGCTGCTTATTTTCAATAAATTCTTGAATAGTATTAATGTCTGCATCGTCAACATAATAAATACCGCTTCTATATTGGCTTCCTATATCATTTCCCTGACGATTTTTGGTCGTTGGATTGATAGTTTTAAAGAATTCAGTAAGCAGCTTATCAAGTTTAATCATCGAATCATCATATTCTATCATAACTGTTTCCGCATGTCCCGTATTCCCTCGGCACACATCTTCATAAGTAGGATTTTTCGCTGTTCCATTTGAATATCCGCATTGAGTATTTACAACACCTCTCAGCAAGGAGAAATAGGCTTGTGTCCCCCAAAAGCATCCGCCTGCAAAATAAATTTTCTTCTTCATGATTATTTCACCGTCCTGATCTTAGTATAGCAATAATAGGAATTTACTATTCCTTGATATGTGACCTGTAAAAAACACCGTAAAGACACATAAATATTGATATAATAAATGACATAGTAAAAATCCAAACCTCAATGCTTCAGAATCTTACTATGTCACAAATTCATTCTAATTTTAAATCTCAAATCCGCCCTCGAGAATAAATTGTCTAAGTAATTTATCCATCTTTATATTTACTTTCGGAGGAACGATTTTTTTGCCCTCTTGTTCCTCAAAATACAACTTTGCTTTCTCCTTATTAAATGTTTTAAATAACTCATCAAAACGTCCGAACTCATTAATATCACTCGATGTAAGACCTAACGACATCATGTTGCGGAGTTTTTTCTCATCTAAATCGAATGTGGCTGCAAACTGATGAACTTGAGCGTTCTTCGCACGATATAAATATTCGGTTATATAATCTCTTAACGATTTTCCTTCCTCAACGGAAACATCACCTCTTTGAATATCATGCAAAAAGATATTTGCATATTTTTGTTCATCCTGCGTGAGCGCCGCGAACGTCTTATGAAGCTCATTTAAGGCTTCTTCCTGTGCTTCGGCGGTAGCATCATCTTGATGAATTAGTTTCATATATTTGTCAAAGCGGCTGTTCATATAATCGGCATCAATACGTCCGGTATCTATTTCTGTAATATAACCGACCAAATCATAAGGAACATCAACTTCACCTGATCGGTCACCCGGCCTTCTTTCCGTTAATTCCTTATATCTTTGAACTAAAACAAGATATTGAGTTTGTGTGAACTGAGGCATGACATCAAATGTTTTGCCCGTTTCTTCATCTGCATATGAATGTTTATCCCAATTAAAACCTTGAACCTTAGAAGCTTCCAAACAGCCGTTAAAATCCTTAAAGAGAGATGCAAACTTTGCCTTTACCGATTTTTCATCCGGAAGCTTTTCAAAATCAGGAATACCCGCATTTGTAAATAATTCGGTTATCTCCTGATAAATCCCGTTAAGTTTTTCTATGTTATGTCCCAGCTTGTCAACAAAAAGGTCAACCGGTCTGTCGCCGGAATAAAGCTTAACAGCCGCTTCTATATTTTTCTCCATTGTGTGAGGTTTTCTGTAATATCTTATTGTGCCGAAAGGCTTTTCGTCTTGTCTGAAAATTCGATTTGTTCTTGAAAATGCCTGTATTATATTTTCATACTCAAGCATTTTATCAAGATATAATGTATTAACCCACTTGGAGTCAAAGCCCGTAAGCATTTGGTCTACAACAATCAATAAATTAAGCTGCTTTTGGGGTGTTTTGTCAATCCATTTATATTGCTCCTTGTGTGCCATTCTGCAAGAAATATCCTTTTTGAACGCTGCATGTGAAGCAATAGAAAAATCTTGTTCAAACGCCTTGTTATAGTCCTCTATGATTTCAATAAGTCCATTTTCCTTAAAAAAAGCTATTTTTTCACCTTTATATTCTTTATAATCGCCGTCCTCATTGCTGATATTCGGGTCAAATAAGCAAGTGGTTTTCAGCTGAGGCATTTCCGACTTAATAAGTCTATAATAATCTATAGCTTCAGGAATACTGCTTGTGGCAAAAATAGCGTGAAATTTGCTGTTACGGCTTAAATCCTGCCATTTTTCTTTTATATCTTCAACAACTTTCTTTTGATGTTCTTCGGTTCTGTACTGTGAAAATGGTATATAATCCTCAATACCTTTAATATATTTTCCGTCATCTGTTTTATAGCCTGCCATAGGAACTTGTGACGCATCCATATATTTATAGTATATTGCTGACTTATCCGGGTTATTAAAAACCTCATCAGCGTCTTTTGCTTTTGCCTTTTCCAACGCCACTTGCCTGCGAATATCGGAGTCTTTAAAAGTCAAGACCTTATAAGGGTCAAATCCCAAAACATTACCGTCGCGAATACCGTCTGCAATGCTGTATCTGTGCAGCTCGCTTCCGAATACTGTTGATGTAGTGTTCATTTTCTTTTGATTTTCTTCTTGAATAGGCGTGCCGGTAAAACCAAAGAAAATAGCGTTTGGAAATGTTTCTTTAATTGTAAGCAGCATATCGCCGAAGGTTGACCTGTGGGCTTCATCAACTATAAATACCAAGCGTTTTTTATTGATTATATCAATATCATGGGCATTTGAACAACCATCTTCAGATTTGATGTTGCTCATTTTCTGAATTGATGTAACGATAAGAGTATCTGCAGAATCAATGCTTTTCAGTTTCGAAATAAGCACATATGTATTTTCGGTTTTCTGAACACTTTCATTCTCATCTGCAAAATTGTTATACTCATTATATGACTGTGTGCCCAGCTCGATTCTGTCTGTCAAGAATATAACCTTATCGGCATCTTTTGAATTTGCGATAAGCTGTGCTGATTTAAAGCTCGTCATCGTCTTTCCCGAACCTGTTGTGTGCCATATATATCCGCCGCGCTGATTAGACTTATCCCATTTTGTTTTGGAAACTTTATCGGATATAGCGCTTGCGGCATAATACTGATAGCTTCTCATTACTTTCAAAACGCCGTCTGAGTTATCGGCAACAGTGTAAAAGCCTATCATTTGATGAGCCATAGGAATGGATAGCAGCGATGAAGCTATTGACTTCCAATTATTTATCGGTTCGTTATCAAAATCCGCCCAATTAAAATAGTAATTCGGATTGAAACTGCCGTCCGGTCCGGGATTGGCAAAGTATTTGCTCTCCTCCGGCGTCATTGCAACAAATATTTGCACCAACGAAAACAGCCCGGTAAAGACACCCTCATGCGAATATTTTTCTATTTGCTGGCAAGCTTGGCTTACAGGAATACCGCTCTTTTTCAGCTCAATATGAATAACCGGCATTCCGTTAATCAAAAGCATTAAATCACCACGACGATCATTCAATATTTTTGGCTTTGTCGGAAAAACAGGCTGCTGTACTATCTGATAACGGCTTTGACCTGCGGCGATTTCCCGGCGGTCATAAATTTTCAAGCTGATTTCTTTTCCGAAATGCTGCTTATCATTGGGATTATCTCTGATAATAGATACCGTTTTGCCGTTTATAAATCCGTTTAGCTTAAGCGGAGTACGCAAATTATTGATTTGTTCCATAATCTGCTGCATTTCGCCGTTTGTCAGCGGATAGTTATTAAGCCTATCAATTCCACGATTATTTTCAAATAAAATGTTTGCCCAATTATCAATCAAGTCCTGTTCTGTGGGATGACTTATCACTTCATTCTCCCAACCCTTGTTTGAAAGGACTTTTATAAGGGCCTCCTCAAAATCGGCCTCTTTTGTGAACGGCATAATTTTTCTCCTTCCTTTGTTTAATGAGGAATTAGCAATTAGGAATTATCTATATTTTGTCGATTTTGTAATACTCGATAGAAGTTTTAATAATTCTGTGCAGTCGCTATCAATGCTATTATATTGATCTTTGCTCAAGTATTCAGTTTTATATAGTAACTCAAGCCAATATTTTGTTTCCGAACACTCTTTAAATGCAATATACATTTTTGCAAGAACGTCTTTTTTACTGAAGGCACATTCCGCCTCTGCAATATTTGCACCAATGCTCGTTCCGCTTCTTAAAATCTATTTTGACATTACAAACTCTTTTTTATTTTCATACATATATTTATAAAGTTGAATGATTCTAACAGCAAAAGCCTTTGATTTTTCAACAACTACATTTTCTTTCATTACTAATTCCTCACTCCTCATTCCTAATTATCAAACGAACATCTTTTCAAGACAAGATTTCTTGATATTTTGCAGCTTTTCTAACTTACGCTGATGAAGGGTGATGAGATTGTCAAAGTTTTTAAAAAATCTGCCTATTTTCCTTTGTATATCAACCGAACGAGGAATGAGAAGTGAGTAATTAGCAATGTTTTCTTTTGACAAACTCGGTACACCAGTTGACTCATCAAGCTTCTTCCAATCAATCGTTTGAAAAACTGCATATATAAAATTTAAGTCAATGTTGTTTTGCGGAATGCAATAAAATAGCGTATCTACCGTCCAGTATGGTGCTTTTAATACATATGGTCTATCAATTGTGCCTTTCCTGCCAATCCCTATTGCATCATCATATGACAATGCTTCACTAACACTAAGCATATATCCGCCTGTTCCATAAACAGGAATATTCCCATCTGAAAGATGTTTGTAGTCCTTACCATTGCCAATGCTTACTATATCGCCAATGCTTACTATATACCATTCCTCACTCCTAATTTCTAATTCCTCATTATCATTACGCTGTTCCCAATTATCAGTAAATCCGGCAAAACGAATTTCGGACACTTTGCGTCCATTTTTAGGAAACATCTTTTCGAGCATAGATTTCTTCACATTCTTTAATTTATCACACTTGCGCTGATGAAGGGTGATAAGGTGGTTGAGGTGGTCAAAAAAAGAAGAAAGCTTTTTTTGTTCATCTATATCTGGTACTGGCATCAAAAATTCTGATACGCTTTTTGCAGACAAATTTGGCTGCGCTGCACCTTCATCATGGACAACTCTTTGTCGATATTCAATGTCAGAATTAAATACATGAAATAAATATCTACCATCTATATTTTTAGGACGAATTGCGACTAATGATGACGCTACTGTTCCTTCATCAAAGTTGTCTATATAGGCATTTTTCCCAAGAGTTCCTCTAAGGCAATACACTATATCTCCAAGTTGCAGTTTTGCCCCTCCTAAATCATCATATTTTTCACGTGTTATTTTATTGGCAGAACTTAACTTCACTCGCCCATCTTCTAAATCTCCTGCATTTATAAATGGAATTCCATCCGCAACCATATCTTGTGCACTCGGATACTTTACGCTTCTATCTCCATTGAACATATCACAGTAATCCCCAACCTTACGCTGTTCCCAATCGCTGGTAAATCCGGCAAATCTGACAACCGGTTTCTTTTTTTCTGACATCTTATTCACCTAGAAGCAGCGATTTGAACTCGCTGAGCCCTTTCATGTCAAATTCATTTCCCACAAGCTCGTCAATCATTTCTGCCAGTGTTGACTCTGTTTCCTTGATTTGTGCCTCAATCTCGTCAAGTGTAGTATCATATTTGGTCTGTAGTGCAGAGATTTTACTTACAAGTGTGTCTACAAGTGTGTCCGGCAATCCTTTTAGCCCCTCAATAAGCGGTTCAATCCACTTCTTTTCAAGCAACATATACACCTGTTCATCGCTCAGATTTTCAATAGTTATCTTTATTTTCTTCTGCAGTTCTGCTGACTTCTTTTTTATTGAGGATTTTAATTCTTTTTCTTCCTTTGCGAGCTTTTCATATGTTTTAAGTTTTTCGATAAATTTAGCTGTTTCGGTCGTTTTCTCCTCATTTTTCAATGCCTTGAGCTTTTTGGTTACTTCCTTTGCGACAAAGCTGTCACCGGATTCATTAAGAATATCGCTTTCCTTTTCCTCTTCAGTCAGGCTTTCGAGCAGATCTTCATATTCTGAAGGAATTTCTGAAAGACGGTTCTCATCGGCTGCAAGCGCAGCATAGTCATCACTGAGTAAAGTTTCTCCGACAAGCTCAAAAGGAATAACATGACCTGTCCAACCGTCCTGTATTTCTTCATCCTTGCCATTTTTCTTTTTTATTATCAGCTTTGGGTCAACCTTTTTTGCTGCTTCAAAGCCTTCAGTCTGAATAATTTCCAAGTCGACAGAGATACCTGACCAATTATCATCAAGAATTTGATATGCTTCATAACGGTCAATCAAAGGAATATTTTTAAGCCTGTCAAAAATATTTTCGCTCAAATCATCTTCAGTCTTTGTTATTGCAAGTGTTGTCATTTTTGATAAGAGTTCATCCTTTAGAAAGTCAGAGAAGTTCGCAAAGGTGTCTCCGAAAGCTTTTTCAAACTCAATAACATCAGCATGATTTTTTATTTGCGATTTAATATCATTCGCTGCAAGTGTTACATATGGAGTGCCGTTATCGTTAAACAGAGTCTGTTTCAAATTCGGGAACGCTTTCCAATACTCACACAATTCGTCTATTTCGGACTTCGGTATTCCTCCGAACATAGAAGCATAAATATCCCAAGACTCTGCACTTTCGGAACTATCAACATAACGTGGGATATTAAGATTATAATGATTTTTTCGTATTTCATCTTGAGTTACAACCCTTGAAAATTTCGGATAATCAGCTCTTGCAGCAACAGCGTCCGATATACGTTTAATATCAGATGCACGAAGCTTGTTGTTTTTGCCCTCTTTAATAAAGCCCTTTGAAGCGTCAATTATCAAGACATCGGTATTTTCTCTTTTTTGTTTAAGTACCATTATTATCGTCGGAATACCTGTTCCGAAAAATATATTTGCAGGAAGTCCGATTATTGCGTCAATATGGTTGTTTTCAATGAGATTTTTGCGGATTTCGCCCTCCTCACCGCCACGGAATAACACACCGTGAGGAAGTACAATAGTCATAATTCCGTCAGGCTTTATATGGAACAAGTCATGCAGCAAAAAGGCATAGTCTGCTTTTCCTTTCGGTGCAAGACCGAAGCGTGAATATCTTGCGTCAGACTCTTTATTGGACGGATCCCAGGCCTGCGAATACGGCGGATTTGATACCACCGCATCCACATACAATGTCTCGTATGTATTAACCGGGTCGTTTTCATCAAAAAACGGCCAATCTTCTTCAAGCGTATCAGCGCATCTTGTCGTGATGTTGGACGGATTAATTCCTCTCATAACAAGGTTCATACGGGTAAGATTATATGTATTTTCTTTTAGCTCCTGTGCATAATACTTTATATTATCGGAATTTGGCATATACTTTGAAACACTCTTACCAATATTAATCAGCAGCGAACCTGAACCGCTAGTCGAATCATAGATTTCAATTTCATTTTTGCCTTTTAAATGGTTTGCAACGATTTCGGACATCAATAAAGAAACCTCGTGAGGTGTATAAAACTCTCCTGCTTTCTTTCCGGCATTGGCTGCAAACTTTTCAATTAAGTATTCATAAATAAAACCTAAAACATCATAATCCTGTTTGCCGTCCATGGGAATATCCTTGATAAGCTGCAAAAGACCGCTGATAGCTTTTGTTCTTGCACCTGAACTGTCGCCAAGCTTTGATAAGCCTGTTTCAAGCGTTTGAAAAATCTTCTCAAATACTTTTTTATGCGAACTGCTGATATTTCTGTTGAAAGCCGAAAGTGCATCAGTCACATTTGATACATCAAAATCTCTGCCGATAGATATCCAAGTAGAGAAAAGATTATTATAGGATATAAAGTATCCGAGGTTCTGCTGAACCCATCTGACCGTTTCGTCATCATCTTCAGTCACCGTAGGCAGCAACTCATCCGTGTAGTCGTTTTCTATTAAAAACTTTACTTCCTTATCAGATAAGTATTTATAAAAAATAAAGCCCAAGATATAATCTTTATATTCGTTGGCTTCAATTTTAGAGCGCATTTTGTTTGCTGACTCCCAAATACGGTTTGCAAGCTGTTGTTTATTCATCTAAAAGTCCCTTTCTGATTGTATTTCTACTATGATATGTCATTTTTACTATCCTAAAAAATAGACTTTGCTTTATCGTCCGCAGTTTTTTTGTCGGGAATAAACTCCATAATATCATCCGTAGTGCAATTCAAAACCCCGCATATTTTTCCGAGAACCTCTGTTGTCACATTCTCGTCCCGTCCAAGCTTCAGCATTGCATATCCTGATAATCCGGCAGCCTCCTGCAAATCTTTTTTCTTCATATCTCTGTCAAGCAACATATGCCATAGCTTTTTATAACTAACAGTCATTTTGTCAACCCTTTCTCTCCGTATGAGTATAAGTGATTATAATTATATTATAGCATATAATTCTCGGTATTTCAATGATTTTGTCGAAAAAGCAAAACTGTTTTGTTCGCTCTATTAACTTTTCTTAATGATTATTAACATGCTATGACATCAACTTAGTACAGCGTAATAATAATGAGGAATTAAAAATTAGGAATGGCATAAAGTAAACGTTGGCAGTGATAAGGATTGCAAACATCTTTCAGAGAGAAATATTCCTGTTTATGAAACAGGCAGATATATGCTTAATATTAGTGAAACATTGTCATATAGATTCCCTTTACTTGAAATTAATGGCGTTTATTATCCTTGATATACCCTTTTTTAATACAGCATAACCATGCACAAAAACGACCATCATTTTTTATACATAGTCCAAAGGGGGTTACTTTTAACCGAAACGATTTAGAAAATAAAAACCACAGAAAATAAAAAACCGAAGCCAAAACTGACTCCGATTTTTTCTCCTAAAACGCAAAAAAGGTTTGAAACCAAGCCTTTTTCGTTGTATCAACTTTACCGTTGAACCGTGTGTTTGATAGTGAATATTAATACAATTAACCGAATTGATTTAGGGGTATATTTTTAATCGAAACAGAATTATTAAAGCATTCAAAATAGAAGTGTTTAAAAAGATTCCCTTCTTAACAGAGAACGTATTCATGCAACATTAATATACAAAACACTAAATAAACACGAGTCTGATTTTTGGCTTAAACCGTGAATTTTACAATTAAATAAAATATATAACAGTAGTTCGCACTGAATGATTAATATCAGTATTTTTTTCATTTCCGTGCTTTTTCACTTTCCTATCTATTTTGAAAAAATAAAAAACACCATAAAGGCGCATAAATACAGGCATAAAAAAGTACCATAGTATAATGTCCAAACCTAAATGGTTCACATTCTTACTATGGTACACGTGGCTCCTCCAGTTGGACTCGAACCAACGACCCTGCGGTTAACAGCCGCATGCTCTACCAGCTGAGCTATAGAGGAATATATCAAACTCAACGGATAATAGTATACTATTTTTTTTATCCATTGTCAATACTTTTTTTAAAATTTTTTAAATTTTTTATGTTATCTTTTTCGACATATTTTTTTAATTTTAAATTTTAAAAATGTATATATTTAATTTTTATTCAGTTGATTGCTATAAAGAGCTTTAAACTTAACTCTATAATTAAAAAATTTATACACTTTATAGTCTTAACAATTTAATAAAAAAGTTATAGATGCCTATATTGTATTCATACATAATTAAATTTCTCTTATATTTTTCCTATTAATCAAAGTTTAATACATAAATAATAAAATATTTTTATCAGTTATTATTTTATTTATTATTTTTTATGTGCAAATATAATAATTTTCAAAAATATATTATTTATACTTGTATTATTTTTAAATATATGATAAAATAATACAAAATAAAATATTTTTTGTCTATTTTCTACAAAAGAAAGGTAAGCAATGTGTTATGATAGAAAATACAGAATTTTATTTAGAATATTTACCTATCAACTTCTCAGTTATAGCTCAGGATAAATCAATATTGCCGCCATACCTCGGCTCCACGCTTCGCGGTGCAATTGGACATGTTCTTAGAAACGACACTGAAGCTTGTCATTATTTATATGATAACCGACGTCTGGATAAGAAAAGAAAAGAAGTTTTAAATCCTTATATTATTGTTCCACCGATGATTGGTAAAAAATTATTCTATAAAAATGATATTCTTAATTTTGATATAATGTTTTTAGGTGACGGCGCCAAATATGCTAAAAATGTTATTGACGCATTAAGCAGTCAAGGCGGGCTGCGTCTTGGAGTGCGCAGGAATAAATTCATATTTGATAAGGCTGTTCATAAAACAGACCAAAGAGTCATTTGGCAGGATAGAACATTTTATCAAGCGGCAATTCGAAAAATACCTTTAGTCTATAAAACATTGGATAATGTAGAAAGTGTGACAATTAAGTTTCTAACTCCTCTGCGAAGGCGGCGTAACAATGAATTGCTTAAAGACGTTGATTTTTCATCGATTATTAGAAATATAACATATAGAATTGAATCTCTTACCGGACGTTACGGCGGATGGGTTGATACAGAAAAGATGGAGCATATTCAGAAATTGTCGTCAAAGATTATCACAACAAAAAAAGATATAGAATTGGTTAATATGGAGCGATATTCAAACAGAACAAATGAAAAAATGGATTTTGGAGGATTAATGGGAAGTATGTCTTTTCATGGAGATTTATCTTTATTTGTTCCCTGGCTGTATGCCGCACAAATATTACATATTGGCGGAAACACCACATTTGGCATGGGGCGCATAGAGGTTGAGTTTATTTAAAATTATAAAAGGAGTGTTTTTAGTATGAGCGAATTTCTTAACACTAACACTGTATACATAATTATATATAAATAACTCTTACATAATATAATATGCTGAACACGTTTAAATTAAATTTTGTTGGGTACAAAATATTTTTATAAATCAAGTACCATATCAAAATTTATTTAATATATGATATATATATATTTGCAAATAATAAAGTATCTGCTGATTTAATATTTTATCGGAGGTTTAATAAAATGACATATACCTTTAAATATCAGTCGCCGCTGGGCAGAATTATGCTGGCGAGCAACGGTGAAGCCTTAACCGGGTTATGGTTTTATGGACAAAAATATTTCGGAGATACTTTACCTGAAAAATATGAAGAAAAAGAATTATCAGTTTTCAATGAAACAAAGAGATGGCTTGATAATTATTTTCAAGGCAAAAAACCGAATTTTACACCTCCGTTATTATTTAAAACAACGCCATTTCGAAAAATGGTTTGGGAAATTTTAAAAACTATTCCTTACGGACACACTATGACTTATGGAGAAATCTCTGATATAATAGCCAAACAAAAAGGTCTGACTAAAATGTCTGCCCAAGCAGTCGGCGGCGCAGTAGGTCATAATCCGATTTCTATTATTGTGCCATGTCACAGAGTAGTTGGCTCAAACGGAAGCCTGACGGGATATGCAGGCGGTATTGATAAGAAGATAAAACTGCTTACTCTTGAAAAAGCAGATATATCAAACTTTTTTGTGCCTAAGAAAGGAACAGCATTATAATTCCTATTAAATCTTTTAGGTACAAGAATATTTAGATAAAAAATACTATTGAAATTATTTGTAAAGAAATAATTTCAATAAATAATTATGGAAAATAAATTACAGAATTATCTCAGCAAATATTACATACAAACAATTGTAAAAGTTAAAGAATCTAATAATCGTATCTGACATTGATATATTAAAGTCGTGGAAAATAAAGAATATACACTGAGGTATTACACAAAAATATAACAGTAGACGTAAAAGATAAAACGAATGATTCAAGACACATAAATAGTATCCAATTCAGCATTTCCTATGCAGTAAAGGTATTCAAATAACCCAATATGTAAGACTTATGTATGCGATTAAGAACATTAAAACCGCTAATAAAGAAGCGGAGTAACAGTCTCTGCATAACCTATATAACAGATTATACATATTTAAAAATATTTAAGAATTAATTATATGGTGTGGAACCTTAAAAACCAGCGGTAAATAAGTAAATTAAAGGTTATAAATTCATATAAATTCAATTTATTTTTCTTACATTATTTCAGAAAAAGCATATATTCTAAAGCGAATATATGCCTTTTTCAGTAGTATTAAATTTGTTATCAAAACACGCTAATATTAAAAAACTTATCAATCAAATATGAAATATCTTAAATTAACCTGTTACTGTCTTTTGCATAAACCACATTACTTGTTTATAAACTAAATATCTTATTTCAGTATCTTAAATTCATTTAATCTTTATTGGATGTCTAATCACTGTTTTCCATCTTGCCGGCTCGGTTTTCCTTGGGTCAGAAAGATATATTTCATGGTGAAGACGGCTGTCATTGAAATTATTTTCATAACCTTTCGCAGAAATATATTCATCCATTACAGCAACGGAAGCAGGTTCATTGTCATATTCGCCAATGTGCATAATTTGTACGCATAAGCCCTCATTTATAGTTAAATATTCTGCTGGCGAGCAGTCAAGCTTCTTTTTTCGCGACGCCTCCTGAACAGCCCAATCAAAATCCTCCTTCTTTACAAAATCCGGCAATCTGATTACACTAATCCAATTAAAACTGCTCTTATCCGAATAATCAACGCCTTCAACATTTTCCTGCCACCAAAAACCTTCAAGCGGAGGTACAACATATTCAAAAAAACCGTCGATTTTATAAGTTCCCTTATAACTCATCTTTATTGTATAAGCCACGGCGTACAGAATACCAACCGCCTTCTTATATTCTCCTCCTTCATCGTTGGGATTGCCCTTTCCGCGGACAGCTATATAATTAGCAGACGGAACTGTCACAATTTCAGGCTTATCTTTCGGCATATAAAATTCTTTATATTCTTTTTTAAAATCAAAAGCCACTATAAACACCATCCTTTTTCTATATATTATCATATTAAATATGACAACAGAGCGTCATATTATAAAAAATATATTTTAAATTCTAATATATAAAACTAAGATTATCCAGCCTAGAAGATAAGAAAAAATCCTAATGCTCTAATATTCCCTCACACATTTCAAATTAATATAGTTTAGAACGTCAGCATATGGAAAAAGTGATTTTGAGAAAAGTACACAAACAAAGGCAGCTAACTCATATGAGTCAGCTGCCTGAAAAATAACTGAAGTAAAGAATGTGATTATAAAACACTATATGCTCTACTTGAAACGTAAAGATGACTGTTTACTCTTCGAACGAGTGGATTTAAAGCATTGTCCAATGTTATCAAATACTTTCATACTTTATCAACAGTCTGAACTTTTATATTATAAAAGTTACCCCATATCTAAATTTATTATAGCCACTATCTATTTCCGCAAAACAAAAAAGATTCTTTCACTGTCTTGTTTAGGTTCTTCAAAACTCAAGTCAGAAAAAACATCTGTTTTTTTGAATCCTTCCTCTTCTGCTATACTTTGAAGCTCTCGTACAGAATACAATTTTTCTTCCTGATATTCAAAGTATCTGTCGTATTTTCCTGAATTGTCTTTCACAAAAAAGTTCAGCTCAAAACTCGTAACTTTATCTTCAGGAAAATAACCGCATTCCCAAACACAATATGCTTCATCATCTTGATATACAAAAGTATTATTGCCTAATATATTGCTTAATTTATATTCTGAGTTGATGTCAAAAATAAATATTCCATTTGGTTTGAGGCTCTCATAAACACAACTAAAAGTTTCTTTCACATCATTCAGACACGGCAAATAATTAATACAATCAAGCGAAGATATAACTGCGTCCGCTTTATCTAAAACACTAAATTCAGTCATATCCTGATTTAAAAACGTTATATCAACGCCGTTGTCAAAGGCCTTATTTTGAGCTATAGAAAGCATATCGCTTGATATGTCAATACCTGTTACACTATAGCCTTTTTTGCCGAGCAAAACCGTTATTTCTCCTGAGCCGCATCCTAGATCGATAATCGAATGCGGCTCATAATTATTTCGGTTAAATACCTCTATATAAAAATTTATAAATTCCCTATAATCTATCTCCTGAAACCTATCATAAATCAGCGAAAAATCATTGTACATATACTATTCCACTCTCTCAAAGTTTGCATAAGCGGCCATCATCTTCTTCTGACCGACGCTTTCAAAATCTACGACTACCAAACAGTCTTTTCCCATCTGCTGAGCTGATACAACTGTGCCAATACCAAATTTTCTGTGTTTAACCTTATCACCAATAATATATGAGGTTTCATCCTGCAAGGTTTTCTCCGGCGCCTTCTTTAAGAAACCGCTGTCTCCAAAACCGCCGTATGTATTTTTAGTCTCACCAGCATATTTGTACGAAGATTCTGTACTGCCCGCAGAATATGCCAGAGTATCCATCTTCTTATCAACAAGCTCTTCAGGGATTTCTTCAAGGAATCTCGACGGCATATTATACTTTGTTTGTCCAAATAAAGTTCTTTGTCTTGCCGCCGATAGGAACAGTCTCTTTTTTGCTCTAGTTATCCCAACGTAGCATAGACGCCGTTCTTCCTCTAATTCCTCCTGAACTCCAAACGACCTCGCGCTCGGAAAAACACTTTCCTCCATACCTATTAAAAACACATTCGGAAACTCCAGTCCCTTCGCGCTGTGAAGCGTCATCAGCGTCACACATTCCTGTGCCTCATCATAGTTATCTATATCCGAAACCAGTGAGATATTTTCTAAAAGCTGGTCTAAAGTTATTGCTTCATCTTCACGGACCGCTTCCTGAACCATTGAAATAAATTCGTCCAAGTTTTCAAGTCTGGTTTGATTTTCAACTGTCTTTTCAGTGCTTAACGCCTCAATCATACCCGAACCTTTCATAACAAGTTTAACAAAAAGCTCAAGCCCCATACCTTCATCCAGTTCACGTTTAAAATTATTTATAAGTTCTGAAAACTTTTTAAGTTTGGCAGACGCTGAAGAATTGAATTCGTCAAACTCATCGGCTCTCTCGCAAACTTCAAACATACTTAAGGCGTTCCGCACCGATACTGAATGCACTCTTTCCAAAGTGGTATTTCCAATTCCTCTCTTCGGCTCATTTATTACCCTTCTTAATGCAATATCATCATTGGTATTTACAATCAGCCTCAAATATGAGCTTATGTCTTTAATTTCCTTACGATCATAGAACCTCAAGCCCCCTAGAACTTTATAGGGAATAGCATTTCTCAACAGTGTATCCTCTATAATACGGGACTGCGCATTAAGTCTGTATAATATAACCGTATCATTCAAATTTGCATTTAAATTTAATATATTTTCTACTATAGACTGCGCCTCGCTATGTTCATTGTCAGCTATGTATAAGCTGATTTTTTCACCTTCGCCGTTTGAAGTCCAAAGCTCTTTGCCTTTTCTGCCGTCGTTATGTTTGATAACACTGTTTGCGGCGTCTAAAATATGCTGTGTAGAACGATAATTTTCCTCAAGCTTTATCACTTTGCAGTTAGAAAACTCCTGCTCAAATCCCAAAATATTTTGTATATCGGCTCCTCTGAACTTATATATACTCTGGTCATCGTCTCCCACAACACACAAATTTTTATGTTTATTTGCAAGAAGGCTTACCAGTCTATACTGAGCATGGTTAGTATCCTGATACTCATCCACCAAAATATATTTAAACTTATTCTGATAATACTGAAGCACTTCAGGACACTCTTCAAACAGTCTTACTGTCAGCACTATCAAATCATCAAAATCCAAAGCGTTGTTGCTCTTGAGCTTTCTCTGATACAGCTTGTATATATCAGCAACCTTTTTTAAATAATAGTCGCTTTGACAGCCGTCCATATATTCATCAGCGTCTATCAGCTTATCCTTAGCTCCGCTGATTAAGCTTAAAACTTTTCTCGGCGGGTACTTTTTATCATCAATTTCAAGCTCTTTTAAGCACTCTTTAACAACTGTCTGCTGGTCGGCACTGTCATATATTGTAAACGCCTTTTCGTATCCTATCTTGTCAATATCACGTCTCAGAAACCTAACGCACATAGAATGAAACGTGCTTGCAAAAACGTCATTTCCAACCGCTCCAAGGCTTTTTTCCAACCTTGCTTTAAGTTCTCCAGCAGCTTTATTAGTAAATGTTATTGCTAGAATATTGTAAGGCTTAACCGGCTCCTCGGACAGATAATTCTCTATCTCAGGAGTGAGCTCGTCCAGTTCACCGTTTAAATACCATTCCAAAAATTCAATTTCCTGCTCAGTTATATTATCCGGGATATGCTGGCTCATATATGCTTTTCCATATTTAATCAGATGAGCAATCTTATGTATTATAACAGTGGTCTTTCCGCTTCCTGCCCCGGCAAGCACTAATATAGGCCCCTCAGTCGTAAACACAGCTTCTTTTTGTCTTTCATTCAGGTTCTTATACTCTTTATCAATTATACTTCGTCTCAAACTAAGAAAATCTATTTTAATCACCCCTCTCTTATTGTGCCGCCGCCAATTACTATATCACTGTCTTTCTCATAAAATACAACAGCCTGACCCGGCGTTACCGCTCTCTGCAGTTTATCAAAAACAACTCTTGCCATATCATTCTCATATGGATAAACCATGCAGGAAGCCGGAACAGCACTGTATCTTATTTTAGCCAAAGCTTCAAACGGCTCATTAAAACTTTCAAATGAAATGAAATTTAAATTGTCAGCAATCAAACTTTCAGAAAATTCACTGCCTTTCTCGCCCAACGTAATTTCATTAGTCAGCGGATTGATTTTTGTCACAAACATTGGCTTTCCAAAAGCTATTCCAAGCCCTTTTCTCTGACCTATAGTATAATGGGTTATTCCGCTGTGTTTACCCAGCACATTCCCATATTCGTCAATAAAGTTTCCGGGTTCAGGCTTTTTATCAGTCCTGCGCTCTATAAAAGACACGTAATCATTATCAGGCACAAAACAAATTTCCTGACTGTCTGGTTTTGAAGCAGTCGGCAAATCCAACCTTTCTGCTATTTCGCGAACCCGGGCCTTACCGTCAATTTCTCCCAGCGGCATTCTTATAGACTTTAACTGTTCCTGATTTAAAGAATATAAAGCGTATGTCTGATCCTTTTCAGAAGCCATTGAACGGCGCAAAAGATATCTGCCGTATGAAGAATCATAGGAGACCTTTGCATAGTGGCCTGTGGCAATCAGCTCTGCACCAAGCAATTTGGCTTTTTTTAACATAGCGTCAAATTTCAGGAATTTATTGCACGCTATACAAGGATTTGGCGTTCTGGCATTTTGATATTCATTCACAAAATAGTCAATAACATATTTCTCAAACTCTTTTCGAAAGTCTAAAACATGATATTCTATTCCTAATTTGTATGCAACTCGTCTAGCGTCCTCCACCGCTGACAAAGAACAGCAGGTTCCGTCTCTAAAGACATCACCTACTGTTTCTCCGTCCCACAGGCGCATGGTTAAGCCTATAACCTCATATCCCTGCTCTTTTAGAAGCGCCGCGGCTACACTGCTGTCAACGCCGCCTGACATTCCTATCACAATCTTTTCTGACATAGCTTAATCCTCGCCGCCTTCATGCTCAATACTGCACGAAGAACAACAGCCTGTGCACTGCGGTATTTCAGACGTATCCATTCCATGTCTTTCATAATAGTCCGCAAGAGCAGCATGAACTGCTTCCTCTGCAAGATTAGAACAGTGCATTTTTATCGGAGGCAAACCGTCTAAAGCGTCTGCAACCGCCTGATTAGTTAACTCCAATGCTTCATCAATAGTTTTACCTTTAACAAGTTCAGTGGCCATGCTTGAAGTGGCTATTGCCGCTCCGCATCCGAATGTCTTAAATTTTACATCCTCTATCACTTTTGTGTCATCATTTATTTTCATATATATTTTCATTATATCCCCGCATTTTGGGTTTCCAACTTGTCCAACAGCATTGGCGTCAGATATCTCACCCACATTTCTGGGATTTGAAAAATGATCCATAACTTTTTCACTATACATATATTTTCCTCCTTTGACTAATTATTTTTGATAAAATCTTCATACAAAGGCGACATATTTCTGAGAAGCTCTATTATATCAGCCAATTCATCAACAATATAATCTACCTGTTCTTTCGTGTTTGTTTCATCAAAAGAAACTCTGAGCGAACCATGAGCTTCTTCATGTTTTAACCCGATAGCCAAAAGCACATGAGACGGGTCTAAAGAACCAGAAGTGCAAGCGCTTCCGCTTGACGCCGATATCCCTTTCATGTCAAGACGAAGCAGCATTCCTTCACCTTCAATAAACTGAAAACTGATGTTTGCATTTCCCGGAAGTCTGTCCTTTGGATGACCATTAAGTCTTGAATATGGTATTTTGTTTAAAACCTTTTCTATATAATAATCTCTGAGTTCCGATAATTTTTTCTGTCTCTCAGGAATATTCTCTGCAGCCAGCTCTATTGCTTTGCCCAGTCCTACAATTCCCGGAACGTTTTCAGTTGCAGCGCGTTTGCCGCGTTCCTGTGCTCCTCCGGTAATAAAAGGCGTAAGTTTAACACCCTGTCTCACATATAAAGCCCCTGCTCCCTTTGGTCCATGAAACTTATGCGCCGTCAAAGAAAGCATATCTATATTTAACTCTTCCACATTGATTTCACACATTCCTATTGCCTGAACCGCGTCCGTATGGAACAATACCCCGTTTTCACGGCACACAGCGCCTATTTCTTTTACAGGCATTATAGTCCCAATCTCGTTATTGGCAAACATGATTGAAACCAGTATCGTATCAGGTCTAATTGAATTTCTTAAATCCTCCACAGAAACTCTGCCATATTCATCAACCGGCAAATAAGTCACTTCATATCCTTGTTTCTCCAAGTCCTGACAAGTATGAAGAACCGCATGATGTTCCACACTGCTAGTTATAATATGTTTTCCTTTATTAGAATAAGCTGACGCGGCACTGCGAACAGCCCAATTATCTGCTTCAGTACCGCTTCCTGTGAAGTAAATTTCTTTAGGTTCCGCTGAAATAGCCTTTGCAACTTGTTCTCTCGACTTTTCAACGGCCCTTTTTGCCTCCCTGCCCTCCAAATAAATACTGGATGGGTTTCCGTAAAATTCCGTCATAAACGGAATCATTTCCTCTGCGACTGCGGCATTCATTTTAGTAGTAGCCGCATTGTCAACATAAATTCTCATACTCTTTCCTACCTTTCTTTTTATACGCTCAATCTATGAAAAGTAGATTTACCGTAATTTATTTGCTTTTAAAATAATTGTATCAGCTAAATTTTTTAGATTGTTCAACTGCCATTCGGTCGCACTCCTCGTTTTCCGGGTGTCCGTTGTGACCCTTGACCCAATGAAGAGTAACGTCATGCTTTTCAAGAAGGCTTAAAACCTCTTCCCAAAGGTCCGGATTTAAAGCTTTTTCTTTTTTATTCCGCATCCATCCGTTGCTTTTCCACTTTTTTGCCCAGCCTTTATCAATTGCGTCAATAAAATATTTGGAATCACTGTATATATCAACACAGCATTTTTGATTAAGAGCTTTAAGACCGACAATAACAGCCATAAGCTCCATACGGTTATTAGTGGTCTGAGCCTCGCCGCCGGACAATTTTTTCTCAAATTCCCCATACCTCAGAATTGTTCCATAACCGCCCGGCCCCGGGTTTCCGCTGCATGCTCCATCTGTATACATTTGAACTTTCTTTATATCTAGCATAATACACCTCATTTTAATAGCTTGCCCAATATTATAACATAACACTTATCCAATTAAAAGGCTTTTTTCACCAAATTATTTAAATAATTTCAGACGGATTTTTACTATATAAACTCAGTATAATATGTATTTTATTTTTTACTTACAGAAAATAAATAGTGTAAACTTTTTGTACCATAATACTGAGTATAAAATTCACTTTCTTTACTCATCCCAATAGACTTGGCAACTCGTATTGAAGGATAGTTATCAGATTTTATAATAGAATATACTTTATCCGCTTTCAAAACTTCAAAAGCATATTCTTTACATCCCATTGCCGATTCTATCGCATACCCCTTATGCCAAAACTTTTTCTTTAATAAGTAACCGATTTCCAACACCTCAGATTCATTATACGGCTGAATGGTAAGCCCAGCTTGTCCTATCATCTCACCGCTTCCCTTTAACTCAACTGCCCACAATCCAAAACCATACTTTAAATATCTGTTAAACTGACGCTCCATCCATTCATGCACATCCCTGTCAGAAAAGTCATGCTCATACGCATATACAACATTTTTATCCTGTAATATTTCAGCCAAATCTTTAAAATCGCCTATATTTAGCTCTCTAAGTTTTAAACGTTCTGTTTCAAAAATCATTATACCTCACTCTTTAATTATAATTTATAAAAAATAAAAGGCATAGCCGCTTTTGACTATGCCGTAAATCACTAAATACAAAATTTTTTAATACACTGTTAAAAACAATTATATACAACAAACTTCTAAACAAAACATTAATATAAGTAATGCTCCAATTTTTTCGAAAGATAATAAATATTTTTCGTACAACCTTTAACACTCTATACATTGTACAAATGCTTTTAACAATTTCTAAACAACTAATTATTTATTAATATTAATGGTGGAACAAGCGTATACCTGTAAACGCCATAGCCATACCATATTTATTACAGGTTTCTATAACATTGTCATCTCTGATAGAACCGCCCGGCTGTGCAATAGCCGTAACACCTGATTTATGCGCTCTTTCTATATTATCTCCAAATGGGAAAAACGCATCGCTTCCGAGTGAAACGTCTGTATTCTTTTTCAGCCATTCTGTCTTTTCTTCTTTTGTAAACACCGGAGGTTTTGTTTTAAATCGGGTTTCCCATACGCCGTCAGCTAAAACATCCATATACTCGTCAGAAATATAAACGTCAATCGCATTATCTCTATCAGCCCTTTTCAGACCGTCAACAAACTCTAAATTTAAAACCTGAGGAGCCTGTCTCAGCCACCATACGTCGGCTTTGTTTCCGGCAAGCCTTGTGCAGTGAACTCTAGACTGCTGACCTGCGCCTATACCGATTGCCTGTCCGTCTTTAACATAACATACGCTGTTAGATTGTGTATATTTTAAAGTAATAAGTGAAATCATCAAATCACGAAGCTGTGATTCTGAAATATTTTTATTCTCTGTGACAACGTTTGACAAAAGTTCCTTATTAATGTCAAGCTCGTTTCTGCCTTGCTCAAAAGTAACTCCATAAACCTGTTTCTTTTCGATCGGGCATGGAATATAATCTTTATCTATTTGAATTATATTATAATTTCCTTTTTTCTTGCCTTTCAAAATTTCCAAAGCGTCGTCATCATATCCGGGAGCAATTACTCCGTCCGACACTTCTTTTGCGATCAATTGAGCGGTAGCCTTATCACAAATATCAGAAAGCGCAATAAAATCTCCAAACGAAGACATTCTGTCCGCACCTCTCGCCCTCGCATAAGCATTAGCCAAAGGAGTCATTTGAATAGTATCATCAACAAAATAAATCTTTTTAAGCGTATCGGAAAGCTCAAGCCCAACTGCGGCTCCTGCCGGTGACACATGCTTAAACGATGTAGCCGCCGGAAGCCCTGTAGCCTTTTTAAGCTCCTTTACAAGCTGCCAACCGTTTAGAGCGTCCAAAAGATTTATATAGCCCGGCTTTCCGCACAGAACTGTAATCGGAAGCTCACTGCCGTCTTCCATATATACGCGCGAAGGCTTTTGATTAGGATTACACCCATACTTTAGTTCCATTTCTTTCATACTTTATCTTCCTCCTAAATTGAATACAAAGTTTGCTAAAATCTTTCACGTATACAGTTATACGTTTTTATTTATTATCCTCGACTCGGTTTTGCCGCTTTTTATATCAATATATCTAACAAATAAAGAAACTTTGTTATCCTCATTAAGGCTCTCCCAAATCATTTTTGAAAACTCATCAATGCAATTAGGTATTTCCACTTTTTTAGGTTCTCCCTCAAAACTTGGAAGCGGGTTTCCATCACATTTATACGTATGGATAAAATGACCGATTCCATTTATAGGATTTGAATAAGCAAAGCTGTATCTCTGACATGAAGAAGGGTCGCCGTCTGCACTTTTTAAGATGGATATAGCATAGTTATAATCCCCATCGCTCACTTTCATAACACTTGAAATCCTAGGGGTATAGTTTGGAGAATCAGGTTCAAACTCCCTTGTTCTAAGCGCCTGTTCAAAGGTCATCTGTTTATTCATAAGTTCATATATTGTATCAGTCTGATCGCCGTTTGTGACAATTGTCTTATTACCCAAAACCCTTACAGGGGCATAGATTATAAGGGACGGGTCTTCCAGTTTTGATTCGTCAAAAGCTTTTGTGCGGATTCCGTTTCCATCTTCAACAAATACACGATTACGGCTGTTAGCGCTCCTGCCCATTATAAAGTAAGCGCAAACCGCACTCTTTCCATCCTGAGATTTACCGACAATAATTCCCCTGCCGGGATATGTATTTTCTTTTAATTCTTGGGATAAATCAATAATTTTCATAATCAGATTAGCCTCCAAAATTTATATTTTTCCGTTCGCAATCAAATCTATAGCCTTAGGTAATATTTCCCACTCAGCTTCTTCCATTACTCTCTTCTGCAGCACTTCCGGAGTATCGCCGGGTTTAACCTCTACAGCTTTTTGAAGCAATATCGGCCCCCCGTCGCATACTTCATTTACGATATGAACAGTAGCCCCGGTTATCTTAACGCCGCGTTCAAGTGCGGCTTCGTGCACTTTAAGTCCATAAAATCCCGGACCGCAGAACGATGGGATAAGAGACGGATGAATATTTATTATTTTATTATTAAATTCGTTTATGAGCTTGTCACCGACAATGCTCAAATAACCCGCCATGACAATCAAGTCAACATCACAATACTTCATATGTTCACAAACCGCAGTATCATGCTCCTCCAATGAATTAAATGCTTTTCTTGAAATAACAATAGAAGGTATATTGTTTAATTTTGCTCTTTCAAGCGCGTATATTCCGGGTCTCGAACCAACCACGGTAACAATTTCCGCATTTGTTATTTTACCGTTTGATATTGCGTCGATAATCGCCTGTAGATTTGTGCCTCCGCCTGAAACCAAAACACCTATTCTCAGCATATATCTACACCCTTTTCGCCTTCAGTAATTTCTCCGATTACAAAAGCTTTTTCGCCTGCTGCATTAACAGCATTAACAGCTTCTTCGGCCTGACTTTCAGGTACAACAAACATCATGCCAACACCCATATTATAAGTATTGTACATATCATGCTCTGATATTCCGCCCTTCTCCTGAATTTTCTTGAATATAGGCAATACTTCAAACTTTTCCTTATATACTTTTGCTCTAGTGCCGTCTTTCAACATTCTAGGTATATTCTCATAAAAACCGCCGCCAGTGATATGTGAAACCGCTTTGACATCAACAGCGTCAATAGCCGCAAGCATTGGCTTAACATAAATTTTTGTAGGAGCCAGAAGAGCTTCACCGACAGAACATCCCAACTCATCATCATAAGCTTTTAAAGCCTCGGCGCATTCAGAACTGTCATCTATATTAAATACTTTTCTGATAAGAGAATAGCCGTTGCTATGAACTCCGGAAGACTGAATACCGATTATTACATCGCCCGGTTTAATATTTTCTCCATCGATAATTTTTTCTTTATCGACTATACCAACAGAAAACCCTGCCAAATCATATTCACTCGGGTCATAAAATCCCGGCATTTCAGCGGTTTCACCGCCTACCAACGCACATCCTGCGGCAACGCAACCATCAGAAACGCCCTTTACAATATCGGCGATTTTTTCAGGAATATTTTTTCCTACCGCAATATAATCCAAGAAAAACAAAGGCTTTGCTCCTCCGCAGACAATATCATTAACACACATAGCTACACAATCTTGACCTACAGTTTCATGTTTATCCATAATAAAAGCCAGTTTCAGTTTTGTTCCAACTCCATCGGTTCCTGATACCAATACCGGATTTTTATATTCGCCGCCCAACTCAAACAGACCGCCAAATCCGCCTATACCGGATAATACACCCGGAATATTTGTTCTCTTTACATGTTCTTTGATAAGTTCAACAGACCTATACCCTGCCTCAACATCTACCCCTGCATTTTTATATGCTTCGCTCATCACATATCCTCCAAATAGATTTTTATCTTTAAGTAAAATAATTTATTATGCTTTGTTTAAAAGTTCGTCTTGAAGCTTTTTATCCTTCTCCTCTACCGCTTTAGCCATATCCGCCTTAAACTTGTCAAGCTTTTCTGCAAGCGCTGAATCTGAAACAGCCAGCATCTGAACTGCAAGTATACCTGCATTATCCGCACCATTCACTCCTACAGTCGCTACAGGAATACCTGTTGGCATCTGAACCATTGATAAAAGTGAATCAAGCCCGTCCATAAACGAAGACTTTATTGGAAGTGCTATAACCGGCAAAGTAGTATAAGCAGCGATTACACCGCCCAAGTGCGCCGCTTTTCCGGCAGCTGCGATTATAACCTTAACACCGTTTTCTTTTGCTGATTTAGCAAATTCCTCAGCACGCTGAGGTGTTCTGTGGGCTGAAATAACATGAGCCTCAAAATCAACCCCAAAGCTTTTAAGCTGGTCAATCGCTCCCTGAACTACCGGCAAATCCGAATTACTTCCCATAACAATTGCTACTTGTGCCATACCTAATTCCTCCTGATTTATAAAAAATATTTATCTGTCTTTTGTTTGACGGTTATATACTAATTTTCCATTTACAATAGTATACTCAACGTCACTTGATTTTGCTGCGTAAACTAAATTTGAAACAGTATTATTATTCGGCATAAGATGAGGAGAGTTAAAATCAAGTATAATCATATCAGCCAAATATCCTTGTTTTAAAACTCCCAAATTATCAAACCCCAGCGCCTTAGCACCGTTTACCGTAGCCATCTTCAAAACTGTCCAGGCATTCATAACAGTTGGGTCTAGGGTGATACCCTTATGCAAAATAGCAGCAACTTTCATTTCTTCAAACATATCCAAGCTATTATTGCTGGACGCTCCGTCAGTCCCCAGAGCCACATTTATCCCCATATCAATCATCTTAGTTATAGGAGCGACTCCTGAAGCAAGCTTTAAATTGCTTATTGGGTTATGCACAACGCTTACATTATGTTTTTTTAATATTTCTAAATCATTATCCGTCATACACACACAATGAGCCGCAATAGTAGGGCTGTCAAAAATACCCGTTGTTTCCATGTATTCAGTTGGCGTCATACCGCGCTCTTTAACACAGTCGTCAAACTCCGTCTGGGTCTCCGCCAAATGAGTATGAATACTCATATCATTAGATTTTGCATAATCCGAACACTTTTTAAGCACGTCAAAACTACATGTATAGATAGCATGAGGTGAGAAAGTGAAGCTTATTAAATCCTCATTCTTAAACTCTTCAGCCATTGTTTCCATTAGTTTAACTTTTCTATCGTAGCCGTCAAAATTCACGCAGTCGCTCAAAACTGCTCGTATTCCCTTTTTCAGCGCAACTCTGCCCGTTTCAGCCTGAAACATATACATATCGTTGAAACAAGTGGTTCCTCCGGCGAGCATTTCATCAACGCCTATTTCACTGCCCTTTAAAATATCGTCTGCCATGAGCTTATCTTCAAACGGAAAAATCTTGTTGAACAGCCAATCCTGCAAATTCATGTCATCAGCATAGCTTCTAAGCAAAGTCATCGCTAAATGAGTATGTGTGTTTACAAGCCCCGGCATAACAACTTTATTCTCTCCGTCTATCACATAATCGAAATCTTCTGTCTCAGGCTTTTCTTTTCCTATATACTCTATCAGATTTCCGTTTATAACAATATAAGCGTTCTCAATCACTCCTGAGCTGTCTGACATTGTTACAGCAGTAATATTTTTAATCAAAATATTTCCCATTATTATTTCTCCTCAGGTTTCATATACCAAATCGTCAACGCCTATATCTTTAATAGCTTCTAAATATTTCTCAGCTTCAACTTTCGCCAGATTCATATCTAAATTTCTATAGTTACCGCATTCTATCTCACTGGCGCCCGGCATCTCTCCGTCATATATAATTATATTTCTTAAAGTTTCTTTTATTATATCAATGACCTGCTGATTATCAGCATTTCTAATAAGCAGATAAAATCCGGTTTGGCAGCCCATAGGCCCAAAATATATAACGTCGCCGCTGATTTCCGAATTTCTGATAAGAGTAGCGAACATATGTTCCAGTGAATGCAGCGCTGAATTGCTTAAAAGGTCTCCAGTATTCGGCTTTCTCATACGCATATCATATGTTGTTATATCTCCGTCTATTCTAGATATATATACGCATGGTTTTATTTTTCTATGGTCAACGCTGAAACTTGCAATTCTGTCCATATCATCATCTCCTAATTTATATCACAAATAATTCTCTCAATCAGCCTTTTAACTTTATCACTAAACACCGGTTCGGCATTTTCAATTACTTCTGTATTGAACCCGCCGTTCTCAATTCCCGCCGCCATATTTGATACTCCCGATAATCCCAGGACTTTGATACCGCAATGACAAGCGGCGATAACCTCAGGAACCGTTGACATACCAACAATATCAGCGCCCGCTATCCTCAGCATTCTAATTTCAGCAGGAGTCTCAAACTGAGGTCCGGTCATATATCCGTAAACACCTGTTTTAAGATTAATGTTTTCTTTCTCAGCAGCGCTTAGAGCCAATTCTTTAAGACCGGATGTATATGCGTTTGACATATCAAAAAATCTTTCTCCAAACTCATCGGGATTTTTGCCGCGAAGAGGAGAATCAAAACCTAGTTTAATATGGTCTTCAATCATAACTAAATCACCAGGAACAAAATCAGTATTTATAGCTCCGCTGGCATTAGTCAAAATAACCGTCTCTATACCGAGATACTTCATCATTCGTATAGGAAAAACTAATTCCTGCATTGAAAATCCCTCATAATAGTGGATTCTTCCCTGCATAATCAATATATCTTTTCCTGAAAGTTTTCCAAAAACAGACCGGCATTTATGATAAGTATTATTTAACTCAGGAAACCCGGGTATTTCAGAATATGGTATGATTGTATCTACTTCTGCCATATCAATCAGTTCTGACAAACCCGACCCTAGAACTACCGCCGTTTTAGGTCTTATATTAGTCTTTGTTTTAAGGAATTCGGACGCTTCATAATATGACATGGTTTTCTCCTTATACTATTTAAAATATTTAACTCCGCTTTCAAATATTTTTTGGTCTATATTACCGGTTATATTTTTATAAACATTTTCCCCGATACGCTCAGAATGACCCATCTTACCAAACACTCTTCCGTCAGGACTTGTAATACCTTCTATAGCATAATAAGAACCGTTCGGATTATACGGCATCTCATAAGTCGGTTCACCGTTAAAATCAACATACTGTGTAGCAATCTGACCATTCTTTTCCATTTCCGCGATTATTTCCGGGCTGGCAACAAATCTGCCCTCACCATGGGATACTGCAATCTGGTGTATCTCGCCCAAATTAACTCCAGACAGCCACGGAGATTTTACAGACGAAATTCTAGTCGACACAATTTGAGATACATGCCTTCCTATAGTATTAAATGTCAGTGTAGGACAGGTATCGTCTATCTTTCTTATCTCACCAAACGGAACAAGCCCTAACTTTATAAGCGCCTGAAAACCGTTACAAATACCAAGAATCAATCCGTCTCTATTATTCAAAAGCTCCATAACCGCTTCTTTTAACTTCTCATTTTCAAAAGCCGCTTTAATAAACTTACCAGAACCATCAGGCTCGTCTCCGCCGCTGAAACCGCCGGGAATCATTATAATCTGCGCTTCATTGACAGATTTCACAAATCTTTCGATAGATTCTTCAACATGTGACTGTTTCAGATTTCTGAAAATCTGAACATCAGCTTCCGCTCCCGCTCTTTCAAAAGCGCGGGCGGAATCATACTCACAATTCGTGCCCGGAAAAGCCGGAATAAACACTTTTGGTCTAGCAACCTTTACAGCCGGCACAGAAATATTTCTCTCAGAACAGTCAAACTTTTTCATTCCAGCATCCTCATATTTTGACTTTGTTGGATAAACGCTTTCAAGAGGTTTCTGCCATGCTGAAACAATCTCATCAATACTTATACTTTCATTTTCAATCTTTATGACGCCGTCGTCTGTTGTATGACCCAGCTTAACAGTTTCAAGCATACCGCCCAAAGAACCGTTTGCCTTTAATCCGTCAACTTCAATAATTACGCTTCCGTATAAAGCCTTAAACAATTCAGACTTATCGCAGCACTCGGTAAATTCAAACCCTAGTTTATTTCCCATCGCCATCTTGCAAACGGCTTCCATAACACCGCCGTATCCAACAGCATAAACACTCTTTATCAGATTAATTTTACTGTCTGAAATCATCATGTATAACATATCATAGAGCTGTTTTAAACTATCGAAATCAGGCAGATTATTTTCGTCATACTTAGGCTTAACCAAAAATACCAGGTTTCCGGCATTTTTAAATTCACTGGATACAGCCTTTGAAGCGTCAAGCGGCGCAACTGCAAATGACGCAAGTGTAGGCGGAACGTCAATATCATTAAAAGAACCCGACATTGAGTCCTTTCCTCCTATTGCCGCCATAGACAAACTCTCCTGGGCATAATAACCGCCAAGAAGCGCCGCAAGAGGTTTTCCCCATCTCTTTGGATCGTTTCCAAGTTTTTCAAAATACTCCTGGAACGTTAAATAAATATCCTTATAATCCGCACCGGCGCATACAGCTTTAGTAACCGAATCCACAACCGCATAAACAGCGCCCATAAAAGGATTTGCTTTTGATATTTTCGGATTATAACCATAAGACATAACAGTTGCAGTATTGGTTTCATTTCCCAGCACTGGAATCTTTGCAACCATATTCTGCTGCGGCGTAAGCTGATACTTTCCTCCATACGGCATAAACACGGAGTTTCCTCCAATAGTGCTGTCAAATCTCTCAACAAGACCCTTTTGTGAGCATACGTTCAGGTCACTCATTAAATTTAGAATCTTCTCTTTATAGTCATTGCCCTTTGTTTCAAATTCAAACATATCGGACGAGAAATTATCAACCGCAATCTCAACATCAGCATTTTTTTCAGCGCCGTTGGTATTCAAGAATTCCCTTGAAATATCACATATAACATCACCGCGCCAGTTCATAACCAGGCGGGGCGATTCAGTAACCTCCGCTACAACTACAGCTTCGAGATTTTCCTTATCAGCTTCATCAATAAACTTTTCAGCGTCTTTAGCTCTTACAACAACAGCCATACGCTCCTGAGACTCAGAAATAGCAAGCTCTGTTCCGTCAAGACCCTCATATTTTTTAGGCACATTATCAAGGTTTATATTAAGTCCGTCAGCCAACTCGCCAATGGCAACCGAAACGCCTCCGGCACCAAAGTCATTACACCGTCTTATCAGTGTGGTAACTTCATTCTTTCTGAATAATCTCTGCAGCTTTCTCTCAACCGGCGGATTACCCTTCTGTACTTCAGCGCCGCAGGTCTCTAAAGACGAACTGTCATGGGCTTTTGACGAGCCGGTAGCTCCTCCGCAGCCGTCACGGCCTGTCATTCCGCCAAGTAAAATCACCACATCTCCAGGTTCAGGAACTTCACGTATAACATTTTTCTTTGGAGCGGCAGCAATTACAGCGCCGATTTCCATACGCTTAGCAACATATCCCTCGTCATATATTTCGGTTACTCCGCCTGTAGCAAGACCTATTTGGTTTCCATACGAGCTATAGCCCTCAGCAGCTCCAATAACCAGTTTGCGCTGAGGAAGCTTACCCTCCATTGTTTCTTTTAATGTTTTTCTCGGGTCGCCCGCACCTGTAACCCTCATTGCCTGATAGACATATGAGCGGCCTGACAGCGGGTCACGGATAGCGCCTCCGAGACAGGTTGCAGCGCCGCCGAACGGCTCAATTTCAGTCGGGTGATTATGCGTCTCATTCTTAAACATAACCAGCCAGTCTTCACTGGTACCGTCAGTCATCTTTACTTCAACTTCAATTGAGCAGGCGTTTATTTCTTCACTCTCATCAAGAGCGGTTAGTATACCGCGTTTTTTTAACTCTTTAGCGGCAATAGTAGCAACATCCATAAGACAGATATTCTTTTTGCGTTCACCATATACGAACTTTCTTGATTCCAGGTAATCGTTATATACACACTTAATAAACTCATTTTTAATTTTAACATTATTAAGTTTTGTAGAAAATGTTGTATGACGGCAATGGTCAGACCAATATGTGTCTATCATACGTATCTCTGTCAAACTCGGATTTCTTTTTTCAGTATTTTTAAAATAGTCCTGACAGAATTTTATATCATCATAGTCCATTGCTAGACCCAAATCTGCAATCATCTGTTCAAGCTCTTTATCATTCATATCTATAAAACCGTCAACAATCATAACGTCAGCCGGCTCTTCAAGGTTGTCGGCTAAGGTATCCGGCTTTTCCATAGACGCCAAACGCGACTCAACAGGGTTGATACAATATTCCTGAACAGCCTTTAACTCATCATCACTAATATCACCTGACAAAATAACAATTCTAGCGGTTCTGACAACCGGTTTTTCACCTTCTGTCATTATCTGAGTACATTGTGCCGCACTGTCGGCTCTTTGGTCGAACTGACCCGGCAGGTATTCTGAAACAAAATATTTATCACCGCTTGGTATTTCTATATTTTCAAATTCAACATTGTCTACCTGCGGTTCCGCATAAACACTGGGAAGCACCTTTTGAAGTTCTTCATCGCTGATACCGTCAATATCATAACGGTTTATAACACGAACACCGGTAAGGCCGCTCAGACCTAAATTTTCAACAAGGTCAGATTTAAGCTCTTCGGCCTCTATATCGAAACCTTTTTTCTTTTCTACAAACAGTCTCTTTATACTCATACAAAAGCTCCTTTTCAGCAGAATTGTCATAATATTTTATAATTTTACATACATATAGTATTTTAAACATAAATTTATCTTTTGTCAATCTTATACGCAGTTTTTCTTGAATTATTTTTGCAGCATTAAAATAGATATATTATACGCTGACATTTTTAACTAAAATTTCAATCAAAAATAAGCAATAATAACAAATTGTGCTATAAACGTAACATAACGGGATGCAAATTGAATGCTTATGTAAACTAATACAAAAAGTATGTTTTTAGAAAAACAATAATAAGATATTTTATAATAAACAATAAATAAAGTCGTATACACACAAATAAACTAACTTTTAATACATAAATTTTATTCATTGACTGCGAACCACAAGCATATTATAATAGTTAATATAAAAACGAAGCGTCTAATTCAAATATGAATTAAACGCCCCTGAATTTATTTGCTTGATATACTGACTTCAGAACAAGTTTTCGCATCACTATATTTTCTTTTCCCTTTTAAAATATCCTTAAAAATTACTATAAAATCATGCAGAGCCTTGACTGCTAACTTTTTAAGCTCCGGATCCGAAATTTTTATTTCATTATAAATAAGTCTTATATTTTTATTCCAATTTTTTATTAACTGAGCCACAGTATCACTTCCTGTCGCCTTAATCAAATCATATACATAATTAATCAGACCGCTCACAGTTTCATCATCATTATTCTCAAGCCATTTATCAACAGCAGTTTTAGAAAATCTCGAAAACATATCCGTTTCTTTTATGAATACAAAACTATCAGCTTTAACCGACCATGTAAACGGATTATGCTGATTGCAGGCTAAGGACTTGCTGAATACTACTTTATATTTTGAATCACTTTCAAGCATGAGTCCAACAACAGACGCTTTAGGTACCGTTTTCAAAACTATATCCGAAAGTTTAGACCTTTTTTCTTGGCTTAAAGTATCATCTCTAAATCCCGGCCCATCATGATTATATATTTTTTCTATTCTCAAAAATTCGTCTTCATCAGCATTAGCCGCAGCATAGACGGACAAATTTCCTCCTTTAGAATGCCCGCCCAATATGAACACGCCGTCAAGCTCTTCAGCAGCAGATTTAAAATAACAGAGAGCGGAATCCTGAGCCGGAACGTTTTTAAGATAAGACATATTAAAATCCTCTTTCCAGCCAATCAGACTTTTATCCGTGCCGCGAAATGCTATATAATATTTCTCTGATGATAATTTGAAAGTTACAGCGGAAAATTGTTTTTCTATTTCTTTTTCTATTTCATTGACATAAATTCCAATACCAATGTTTCCAAACCGCTCACTCTCCGCAACTGCGTCAAGCAGTCTATGATTTTGTTTCGGAGTACGAATATTTTTAAATAACTCTTTCCTATTTTCTTTTTCCGCTAAATTCTTAAATGTTATATCAAATTTAGGAACACTTTCTATAAAACTATCAAAGCAAAGATATGAAAGCTGTGACAAAACAAGGCTGTCAACCTCATTAAAGTCCATAGCGTCAAAAGTTAGAAAACCATTTTCTTTTACGTAAGATATAATATTTCCCACTTTATCCGCCTCCCAATTTTTAATATATTTTAATATTATAATTATACCCAATAAAAATATAAAAATCTATTTAACAGACAAAAACTTTTTGTAAATTATATATTAACAAAAAAATCCAATAAAAAAGGAATAGCACAAATGACCATTCCTTTATAAACCATATTATTCTGTCACGTTTACTCCTGTGACAAGCACTTTTACATCATCATTATTACCAAGAACAACTAAAGTATATTCTAAACCGTTAGCTTTTAAGAAATCAGTAAATGCAATATATTCAGAGCCGGTAAAGTATAATGTTACCTCGCCGTTCTCATCAATCTTTGAACAGTTAGCAAGCGCTGAACTCATAAGAACGTCATATACCGCTTTATCTTTAATCTCACAGCTCACTACAGAGGCATCGTCCATATTTTCTGATTTATCTGCAAATGCTTTAGTTTCTCCCTTACTATTTCTGCCCAGTTTTGGTTCTGCAGTAATAGAAGGTGTTGCTACTGGAGCCGACGCACCGGGAGTAGCCTCAGGCGTAGGTTTTGGATTCTCAGTAGGCTCCGGAGTTGCTGTTGATTCCGCTGCGCTTCCGCCTCCTCCGCCCGATGTTTCAGCAGCTGGAGTATTCGGAATATTTGTATCGTTGGACTCATTCTGAGTTTGAGGCTGATTTGCTTCCTCCTGACCTCCTGAATCGTCACTGGGAGTATATTCAAACTTTTCAGGCGCAGGATTTTCAGGTATAACTAAATTATTATCCTGTCCTGAGCGTGTTCCTTGTGTCATAGCTGACGTAATATCCGGCAAAATTATCTTCGGAGTAACATAAGCTTTAGGAGCCGGAGTTGCCGCAGCCGTATTATTTTTATTGCTTGAGCTGCTTGTGTTGTTTTTATTTGTAGAGCTGGAAGTATTTGACTTATTTGAACTACCGCTGTTAGAATTACTTTTTGTCGTATTTTTATTTGTACTTCCGCTGCCAGATGTGCTAGACGATGTAGATTTATTAGAAGAACTGCTGCTCGGAGTACTTGAACCAATGTTCAGCCCTGAAGAACTTCCGGCTGATGGCCTAGCTGTAGTTCTCGGTGAAGTTGAATTTCCGGGAACAGAAGACGCTCTGGGAGCCGATGTGGTTCTTGGCGAAGATTCTGACGCTCTTCCTCCAACATAATCGTCAAGCCCGCTGGCGCTGGGTTTAGCAGTAGCTTTTGCACTCTCTATAGCGGCATTATCAGAAAAATCATATACTTCATCAGAAGACTTCATTACTTGATATAAGCCGCTTGAAGCCACGCCTACAACCAAAACAGCGCTAAGTGCCGCCGGAGCAAGAATCCTCCAATTTGCATGTCTTATAAAATGGTCAACTTTATGCCGCGCTGTTTCAAATGCCGCTGTTAATTTATCAATCGGACCGGCGCCTAAAACTCCGCTTGCTTTAATAACTTCATATTCGTACTTGACTTCCGGAGCCGCAGATACCAGTTCACTATGAATACTTGATATCAAGTCAGCCGGAGGAGTCAACCTCGGCGAACTGCTCATAACGCCAATCATATCTCTTATATCATCAAGCTCAACCCTGCACATCTCACAATTTCTAAGGTGAGCTTTTATAGACATGTTTTCAACATCATCAGTTGAGTCAGACAAATAGTCATACAATAAATCTACACATTCATCACAACTCAAAGTATCAGGATAATCCTCAGGAATATCAAATTCATCATTCGACTCCAAAACTCCTGACACATTATTATCAAGATTAGGGACACTGTAATGCGGGGCATCAAAATCCGGTTCGTTAAAGTCTGATAAATTTTTAAATTCATCATTTCCAGAATCAATACTCCGCAATACTTCGTCTGGATTGTCAAAATCGATTCTGCTTATACTCTCCAAAAATTTATTGTCAGAATAATCATGTTTCACATCGTTGTTTTCGATAGCATCGCTTCCGCCGGCAGATTCAAATCCGCTTAAAATATCTTCGGTATTTTCGGAAATATCATCAGCTTTTTCGTCAAGAACAATCTTTTCAGATTTGTTTACATTTATCTGACGAATATCGTCCGCAATACTGTCCATAACCTCACCATACTTACGGCGAAGCTCATCATCCTTTTCGTAATCTGACATTATACCCCTCCTTCCTATATACATTATAGTAAAATTGAACGAATATACAAAAATATACACTGAAATATTCAATTAATAAAATCCAATATATTGTATATTCAGACATATATCCGTCTACATTTTGTTAGACGAAATACTTATCAAAAAGTTCCCTGTCTTTAGATAAAATTTCTCTTAAATTTCTTCTTCCTCTGCTAATCCTTGATTTAACGGTACCAACAGAACATTCAATTATCTCTGCAATCTCATCATAGGAAAGCCCTTGTATATCTCTTAATATAATAACAGTTCTATAATCATCAGGCAATTCTGATATTGCCTGGTTTATAACGTCTTTCATTTCAGCCTGTTCAATAACTTCATCAGGTGTGGGAGAATCATCTGCAATTTCATTTGAGAAAAAGCTTCCGTCGCCGTCCTCAAACCCGTCATCTAATGAATAAGCAGGATTATTCCGATTTTTTCTCTTCACTTGATCCAGGCAAGTGTTTGTTGCAACTCTATAAATCCAGGTTGAGAGCTTTGACTTAAATTGAAACGAGTTTATATTTCTAAACATTTTCAGAAAAACTTCCTGCGACATATCGGCCGCATCCTCAGCATTTCCGGCAAATCTAAAAGCTATATTATATATAATAGACTGATACTCAGTAATAATCTTCTCAAAAGCTTCAACGTCACCTTTTTGCGCTTTTTTAATCAGCTTTAGTTCGTCCGCCAAACCCTCACCTCCAATTAAACGGTTTAAACCGTATCCGCTTATACCGCTACTTAGAATAACACATTATAAGAGTTTTGTCAAATATTATGAACAAAATTAACAAAGATTTTTTAGTATATTATTCATTTTTTAATATCCAAACCGAAACGGAACCGTCAGAAACTTCAAAAACACCATAACCTTCTTTATCAATTGTTACAGTATCAGCACAATTTCCTATACAATCATAAAAAATCTTTCCCGCATGTCTTTTTCCTATATACATTTTCTTAACACCGCCCCGCTTATCAGTAATCAAAACCGCAAGTCCGGTTCCTATATGTTCGTCGTCGCCTTCCCTTGTCCATCCAACCACATCAAAGTCGTCAAAATAGTCGTTTTGAGAACCAAAAGCTTTTTCTTTTCTTAACCACAAAAGCTTATCCAAAATATCCATGAATGGTTTTTCATTATGGGATGGAACACCATAATAATCTCCATAAAATATACAGGGATAACCTTCATTACGCAGCAATGTGACAGCATATGCTGAAGGTTTAAACCAATTTAAAACCGCAGACTGGAGCGCCTGACCCTCCTGGGTATCATGATTTTCTACAAAAGTTACAGCTTTTGTCGGCTCAGACGACACTAAAGTTCCATCTAGAAGCTTTGACATATCCATATTTCCGTCACTGGCTGAAGCCTCAAAAAATTTAAAATGAAGCGGAACATCAAACAGAGACATAGCATTCTCACAAATTCCGAGATAGTTTTGAAGCCTGGCTAAATCCTTGCTCCAATATTCACCAACTGCAAAAAATTCTCTTTTTTTACTGTTTCTTATATAAGACAGCCACTCTTTAAAAAATTCAAATTTTATATGTTTTACTGCGTCAATTCTAAAACCGTCAATATTTGCTGTATCGACATACCAATCAATCCAATCAAATAAACTTTGTTTAAGCGGCTGATAATCAAAATCGGTGTCAGCCCCCATCAAATAATCATAGTTACCCAATTCTCTGTCAACATTTTCGTCCCAGTGTTTACCCTCAAACAAAAATATTGAACTTCTTTTTGTTCTCTCATCATAATCTACGCCGTGAAAACACTTCCAATCCAATTTAAAATCCGAATATGTATTATTTCTTCCTAAAAAATCGAATCTCGTCCATGCTTCAATTTCTTCAATACCTGAAGTCTGCTGTTCTCTGTTTTGCGGGTTATCCTCAATAGCCCGGACAATCTCTGTTCCGTCAGCACCTATTCTTTGATTGAAAACTATATCCGCATAAACATCAATACCATATTTATGAAGCTCATCTACAGCTTCAATATATTCCTTATTAGTCCCATACTTAGTGGAAACCGACCCCTTTTGGTCAAACTCCCCTAAATCATACATATCGTAAACACTGTATCCAACATCAAATATTCCGTTAGCTCCCTTATAAGCCGGAGGAAGCCACACGGCAGTTATTCCTATGTCAGACAGATGTTTTGCATCATTCTTTAATCTATTCCAATGGTTTCCGTCAGGCGGAAGATACCATTCAAAATACTGCATTATAACGCCATTTTCCATTATATTCACCCCCTGCCAATATATTTATATTATTAAATACATAGACTTTAATCTTTTTTTATTAATTCAGATACAAAAAGCTCGACAGCATCCCATTGTCCCATCCTGCCTGACTTCATATCAATTGAATATTTCAAACCTTTATCGACCATTTTTTTCAAATAACTTTCACTATATCTCATACCATTATCAATAGCTTTATTTACTGCAAAAATCGGAGGGCGCCTGTCAAAGTATTCAAGCATTTCTCCCGCTGTCATACCATCCTGTTTTAACAGCTTGCACATCAGCAGTTCATATAACTGGTCTAAAATAATACTCATTACCATAGTAGGTGAAACATTATCAGTTTTTAAATGTTTCAATTGCTCCTTGGCTTTATCTCCGCGTCCGCCTATAATGTTTTTATTAAATATATCATAAACCTGAACCTCTGCAGATTTCGTGACTACTGCGTCTATATCATCCCTTGTTACCTTATGACGCTCATCACCCAAATACAAAATCAATTTTTTTATATCCTGGCTTAACTTTGTCAAAGACTGACCTGATATTCTTACAAAGTAACTTAAATCCCGGGCAATTATTCTTTTGTTTGCTTTTTCAAGCTGTTTCTCAGCCCAAACTTCAAGTTTGTTTACCGGCAAGTATTCAAAATTTACTATCCCGCCGCCGCATTCTTCAATAAACTTCATTGATTTAACTTTTTTAGGATCAAACCCATCCTCCCAAAATATCAAGCATACATATTCCGGAAGATTTAATATATATTCTTTAATACTTTTAAAATTACCTGTCGTCAGATTAGAAAACAAACCGCTGTTTTTCACAACAACAAGACGCCTGTCCGAAACCTGAGGAAAAATTTCAGCAGCTTCAATTATTTCATCCGGTGTTATCTTATCCGAGTTTAAATATGAAAAATTAAAACTTACTAAATCTTTAGGGACAATTTTATCCTTTATAGATTTTATTTTATTTTCCAGCAAATATGTCTCCTCACCAAAAAAGAAAAATACCCGCGGTATAGTATAAGACTTAATCGCTCTGTTTAACTCCTCAATCGTCATGTTATACTCTCCTAAATAAACTTATATTATATTAATATAATTCATGAACAAAAAGGACGGCCTATTAGGTCGCCCTCGTCTTAATATTAAACTTAATAAATAATTCTTCTTGCACCAGCGAAACGCGAAGCATAATAATCAGAATTAATACTGGTATATTTAACAACATCGCCTGTATGCGGCGCGTGAATCATCATTCCGTCACCAACATATATTCCGATATGAGAAGCATATCCGCCAAGACCTGAACTGCTGAATCCAATTATATCACCAGGCATTAACTGATCTCTTGAAACAGGAATACCCTCTTTCATTTGGTCGTCAGCTACACGAGCCAATTTAAATCCTAACTGTGCATATACATACTGAACCAATCCGCTGCAGTCAAATCCGTTAGGTGAAGTGCCGCCCCATACATATGGAACCCCAAGGAACTGTGCCGCTATATCGCAAACAGCCTGACCGCCTTCACTTGCTTCAGGTATCGTTCCGTCGTAAACAGAAAGATAGTCAGCTGAAACATAACCAATAAGTCCATCATTATTATATGCAACGCAAACCCAGCCGGGTTCAATCCAATTAACTCTAACTCTTGTACCATACGGAAGCGTGGTGATTACACCGGCGTCCATTGATGCGCTTTGTCTAACATTAAGTGTTGAGACTTGAACAACACCATAGTATTGAGCCGGTTCATCGATCTCATCGTAATCGGCATATGTAGGTAGTATTATAAAAGTAGAAATTGTCATCAATACTAATAGTGTTGCAACAATTCTTCTAAAACTCTTTCCAAAACTCAAAACAAAAAACCTCCAAAAATTTCGAATATACGTCTATGCGCTATTCTAAACCACAACCCCTTTCTGCATAAATTTTGACTATCAGTTTCAAAAAGCAACAAAAATAAGACCGGCCAAATAACATTTATACGGCCAAATTTCTGCGTTTAACTTTTGAAACTATGTGACGATTATACCGCTTTTCCGAAAATCTGTCAATAGAATTAGGGGCTATAATTGAAGAAACTGCCCAATTTATTGAATATTAATACATCTATAACAACGTCATATCAGGCGTTTGCTAAAATTGTTAACAAATTGTTAACAATGCTTTATTTTCCCGTGAATTGCCAATTTAATCCGAATAATACATTAACAATTTAATTACATTATAATTACATATATATTATTTTAATGTTACATTTTCATTACAACACTTCTTAACTATTGGCAATCAATAAAAAATATGGTATAATTAAAAGATAGATAAGCAAAATAATGATAATTTATACTGTAATATACAAGATAATTTTTATTTATTTAGATTATACTATATTCTTGTTAATAAATCAAGCTGTAAAAATAATTTGTTATGAGGTAGAATTATGATAAAAAGTATGACCGGTTTTGGCAGAGCCGAAATGACATTTGACGATTTATATGAAGTTAAAATCCAAATTAAGTCCGTCAACCACAGATATGCTGATTATACTATAAAAACTCCGAGAATTTATAGTTTTCTTGAAGAAAGCATACGTGCAAAATTATCTCAGAATATTTCAAGAGGTAAAATAGAAGTCTATGTTTCCATAAATAAAATCAATGATGACAGCAAAGAGGTTAAAATAAATCTTCCTCTAGCAGAATCGTACATAAATAATTTGCGTGAATTATCCGATTTTGGTGTTAAAGATGATATTTCAATGTCATCCATGTGCTCGCTTTCTGATATATTTGAAGTTCAATACAAAGAAATTGATGAAGAAGCAATTTTAAATATGATAAATACCGCGCTGGACGCTGCTCTTGAAGATTTCTTGAATATGCGTATTAACGAGGGAAGCAGGCTCAACAACAGCATTTTAGAACATTTAAATATTCTGTCGTCAGAAGTTGAAAAAGTTGAAAAACTTTCTCCTGAAACTATAACTAAATATAAAGAAAGACTTGAAAAAAGACTGCGCGACGCATTATCTGAGCTGGAAAGCGGAGCAGATGACAGCAGAATTTTAACCGAGGTCGCAATTTTTTCTGATAAAGTTGCCGTTGATGAAGAAACTGTCAGACTTAAAAGCCATATCAAAGAATTTAAAAACGCTCTTAATTCATCAGAACCAATAGGAAAGAAACTTGACTTTATAGTTCAGGAAATGAACAGAGAAACCAACACTATTGGTTCAAAATGCAATGATATAGACTTATCAAAAATTGTTGTAGAAATGAAATCATTAATTGAAAAGATAAGAGAACAGATACAAAATATTGAATAAAAGCGAGGCTAATATGAAACTTATAAATGTTGGATTTGGAAACATTGTATCAGGCTCAAGGGTTATAGCAATTGTAAGCCCTGATTCCGCGCCGATAAAAAGAATTATTCAGGAAGCAAAAGAACGCGGTATGGTAATTGACGCAACCTGCGGAAGACGCACTAGGTCAGTTATTGTTACTGACAGCGACCACATTATCCTATCGGCTATACAAACAGAAACTATCGCCGGAAGGGCAGAACCGAAATCCGGTGATGAAAACATTGAAGACGGCGGTGATGACGATGAATAAAAGAGGTCTTTTAATCGTTGTTTCAGGCCCATCCGGTGTTGGTAAAGGAACAGTGCTAAAAAAACTGTTAGCTGATAATTCAGACATTGTTCCGTCAATATCTGCTACCACAAGAGCTCCTAGAAACGGCGATATTGAGGGTGAAACTTACTTTTTTAAATCTGTTGATGAATTTAAGAGGATGATTGATAATAACGAATTCATGGAGTGGGCAGTCTATAACGATAACTACTACGGCACTCCTGTTAAATATGTTAATGAAAAATTGGATGAAGGAAAAGATGTGCTTTTGGAAATTGATGTTCAGGGCGCATTGAATCTTCAAGAGAAATATCCGTCAGCCGTATATATTTTTATTGCTCCCGAAAATATAGATGTACTTCGCGAACGGCTGATCGGTAGGAATACAGAAACTCCTGAGGAAATTGAAGACCGGATAAATGCTGCAAAATGGGAGCTTACAAAAAAAGATAAATATGATTATGTTGTAGTAAATAAAATTGTAGAAGACGCATCAGATGAAATATTAAGTATATTAAATAAAAGGAGAGATTAATTATGATGATAAAACCGCCTATTACTGAAATGGTTGAAAAAACCGGCAGCAGATACTTGCTGACTATTGAAACCGCTAAACGCGCAAGACAGCTGACAGAGGGAAAACAGCCTATGGTTGATATTCCGTCAAACAAAGAGGTATCTATAGCGGCTGAAGAAATTTATGAGGATAAGCTCAACTATATCCCAACGCCGGATATCGGAAGTCTTTAAACTGACGTTATTTGAATAACCGCCCACCGGCTGAACCAGCACTGGCAGTCCGAGTGGGCTTGATTTTTATAAATTATTTTATGTAGGTGATATTTATGCTTCTTGATAACAAAACTGTTGTATTGGGTGTTACCGGTGGAATTGCGGCATACAAAGCCCTTGAGCTTACTTCAAAGCTTGTAAAGTCCGGCGCCCAAGTCAAAGTTATAATGACAAAATCAGCTGTAGAATTTGTAGCTCCGCTGAGCTTTCAGTCCCTTTCAGGCAATCCGGTGGCAATTGATACATTTGACGAGCCAAAATCATGGGAAATAAGACACATATCCCTGGCAAAAGCCGCCGATGTTTTTGCTATAGTTCCGTGTACTGCAAACATCATCGGAAAAATCGCCGGAGGTATCGCTGATGATATGCTGACGACTACGGTTATGGCAACAAAAGCTCCTGTGCTCATAGCTCCTGCCATGAATACAAATATGTTTGAAAATCCAATTGTGCAGGACAATATAAAAAAATTGAGTGAAAAGTATCATTGCTATCATTTTGTTATGCCCGAAAGCGGGCGCCTGGCATGCGGCGATACTGGAAACGGAAAATTAGCCGGAATTGACGTTATATTTGAAAACATCGCAAAATTAGCGCTTTTAGATTCCGCAGACCTAACCGGCAAAAAGATTGTTATCAGCGCCGGCGCAACTCAGGAAAAAATTGACCCTGTAAGATTTATAACAAATCATTCAACCGGAAAGATGGGTTTTGCTCTTGCTAGAGCCGCAATGCTAAGAGGCGGACAAGTTACACTGGTTGCCGGACATAATTCATGTGAACCTATCACTGGAATCAAAACTATTGACGTTTCCTCTGCCGATGAAATGAGGAGTAGTATAATCAACGAGTCAGAAAGTGCAGATATAATAATAATGGCCGCAGCTGTGGCAGACTTTAAACCGTCTGCCGTATCAGAAAATAAGATAAAGAAAAAAAATCTAAATGATATGAGTATAGCTTTATCCAAAAATCCGGATATTTTAAAGGAACTTGGCGAAAAATTCGATGATAAAAAAACGATTGTCGGATTTGCTATGGAAACCGAGGACTTAATCAAAAATGCTTCTGAAAAATGCGTAAATAAAAACGTTGACTTCATAGTCGCAAATAATTTAAAAACTACAGGCGCCGGGTTTGGTACTGACACTAATGTGGCGTCGTTAATTGATAGATATGGAAACATAAGCGAACTTCCTCTAATGGATAAATTTGAGCTGTCAAATATAATTCTTGACAAAGCTTTATCAATTAATAAAAGCAAATAAATATTATAGAATAATTTGGTGGTAAGGCATATGATAGTACAGGTTGCATTAATAAGCCCTAAACATATAATCGACCGTTCTTTTGACTATATTGTTCCAAAAGAATTAGAAGACGCTGTAAAAGTCGGTATCCGCGTCCTGGTGCCGTTTGGTCTATATAATAATTCCGTTGAAGGACTAATCGTCGGTATCTCGCAAAGCAGCCAATTTACCAGGCTAAAAAGAATAAAATCAGTAGTTGATACTAAGCCGGTTTGCTCTAAGGAACTTCTTAGTCTCTGCGTGTGGATGCAAAATAGGTATTTGTGTCCGTTTTACAGCGCATTTAAGCTTATAGTGCCGCCGAAAATGAAAACTGTGATACGCAGGTGGGTAAGTCTCCAAAACGCTGATACAGCCGGTATTTCAGAATTTCAAAAGAAAATAGTTGATATACTAACTCAAAATGACGGGATTATGGAATATGACCACCTTGGTGAACTTGTTTCTTCCCCCGCTTATCACCGTTCTCTTAATTCTTTGGCAGACAAAAAAGTTATATCTATATCTGAAAAAATAAGCGATTCAATCAGAGAGCTTACAATAAGAATAGTCAAGCTTAAAATATCGTCTGATGAAGCTTATGCGGCCGCTGATGAGCTTTTTAAGAAACATGCTCATGTTCAAGGCAATATGCTTTTAGCTTTAGCAGACAGTGAAAAACTGACGACTTCGGAGATAATAGCATTGTCTGACGGGAACTACAGCTCTCTCGCCGCATTAACCGAAAAAGGGTTTGTTGAAATATACAGTGAAAAGAAGGTACGTGAAGTATATGACGAGTCTGATTATATTGTAACAAATGAATACGAACCCACTGATGAACAAAAACCTATAATAGATTATATAGATAATCTTCTGGACGAGAACAAACACGAAAAGATACTTATCAGAGGCGTCACTGGAAGCGGCAAAACAGAAATTTTCCTTCAAACAATACGAAAATGTATTGAAGATGGAAAAAGAGCAATAATGCTTGTGCCTGAAATCTCTTTGACTCCTCAAATGGTTGAAAGATTCGTCAGCCGTTTCGGGAAACGAGTCGCTGTAATACACAGTGGATTATCGTATGGAGAAAGATTTGACCAATGGAACAAAATAAAAAATAATGAAGTAGACGTTGTTGTCGGCGCTAGAAGCGCAATATTTGCTCCTCTTGAAAATATCGGAATGATAATTCTTGATGAGGAACATGAAAACAGCTATAAATCTGAAATCAATCCGAGATACCATGCACGGGAGGTTGCTGAATACAGAGCTTCGGCAAACGGAGCTCCTTTGATTTTGGCTTCCGCTACCCCTTCTGTCGATAGTTTTTATCATGCAAAAACACTTGGAGATTACAAGCTGTTTGAAATGAATAACAGATATAATGACAACTCCCTGCCGTCTGTTGAAATTGTTGATATGAGAAGTGAAATATTTAATTACCATAATATGTCTCCGATAAGCAATAGACTGGAGTTTGAAATTCGTAAAAATCTTGAAAAAAATGAAAAGACTATACTTTTTCTGAACAGACGCGGTTATAACACCTTTGTTTCATGCAGACAGTGCGGATATGTAATGGAATGCAAAAACTGCAGTATTCCTCTTACCTATCATATGAACAGCGACAGTTTAGTTTGTCACTACTGCGGATATTCTATCAGGAATGTTTCCGTATGTCCTGAATGCGGCTCAAAGCATATTAAATTTTTTGGCACTGGAACCCAAAAAATTGAAGACGAACTGAAGCGGCTTTTCCCGGAGGCAAAAATTTTAAGAATGGACCGTGACACCACTTCAACTAAAGGAAGTCATGAAGCGATATTAAATAAATTTAAAAATGGAGAAGCAGATATTTTGCTTGGCACACAGATGGTAACAAAAGGATTAGATTTTTCTGACGTCACCCTTGTTGGAGTACTTGCCGCAGACTCCTCTCTTGGAGTTGATGACTTCAGAGCAAATGAAAGGACTTTTTCACTTCTCACACAAGTTTGCGGGCGTGCCGGCAGGGGGGATATTCCTGGCCGGGCAGTCGTGCAGACATACCAACCAAAGAATTCTACAATTGAGTTTGCTAAAACTCATGACTATATTGGTTTTTATGAAAATGAAATAAAATTCAGAAAACGCTTGAATTATCCGCCGTTTTGTGACATAATAAGTATATTGGTTCAGGGAAAAACAGAAGATATTGTAAAATCTGAAATCAGTTCTGTTTTTGAATTTGTTAAAAATTCCGATGACAACCACAATAATATAATTAAACTGGCTCATCCTATGCCTGCGCCTATTCAGAGAATTAAAGGGGATTACAGATACAGAATATTAATTAAGGTCAGGGACGCTGATTTATCTCTGGATATTCTCCATGAAATCAATAATACCCATATTCAAAAAAACAAAAACACTACTATGATTATTGATATCAATCCAATTAATATGAGTTAAAACGGAGGAAAATAATATGGCAATAAGAAACATAGTTAAACTAGGTGATGAAATACTTACCAAAAAATGCCGTGAGGTAAAAGAAATAAACGACAGAATAATTTGTCTTTTAGACGACATGACGGAAACCTTAAAAGCCGCAAATGGAGTCGGTTTAGCCGCACCGCAGGTTGGTGTTCTAAAAAGAGTTGCCGTTGTTGATACAGGGGATACTGTGTTAGAGCTTATCAATCCTGAAATTATATATACGGAAGGCGAACAGACAGACGCCGAGGGGTGTTTAAGCTATCCGGGCAGATACGGCTTAGTAACAAGGCCCAAAATAGTAAAAATCAGAGCTACCGATAGAAACGGAGCTGTGTATGAGTATACAGGCGAGGATTTAGTCGCCCGTGCTTTCTGCCATGAAATTGACCATTTGGACGGCCATTTCTTTACTGAACTGGTTACTGAATGGATAGAAACTGAATAGAAAATAAGAGCCATAACAAAAGTTATGGCTCTTTATAATTTGCAAAATTGAACATTTTATTTCACAAATTCAGACTTTTTTAATTTAAAAAATATGAAGTTTTTAAATTAAAAACTACATTCTTGAACATAAAAAGATAAAGATAAGTATTATTTAACACATAATATAATTAATTAATCATCTGCGATTTGTCATTCATAAATATTCTGTCAACGGAATCTACAAAATCACAATATTCTATAGCGTCCATATCCTGCAGCAAAACTTTAAGATTATCATACATATTTTTAATATTTACAATAACAATTCTTTGTTTTAGTTCGCCGTAGCTTTTCAAAACAAGTATTTCAAACAATTCATCCAATACCCCTATTCCTGTAGGTAGAACAACAAACATATCGGAATTTTTCTCCTGCAGTTCTTTACGTTTTCTTTTATCATCAGACAAAATCAATTCATCGATTTCCTGAAACAATGGATTATTAAGTCTTGGCGTTTGAGGTGCAACAGCTGTGATATACCCTCCATATTCCTTCACGCCTTTGGCTACTTCTGACAAAAGCCCTTCACCGAATCCGCCATATGTCAATCCGTATCCCATGCTTCCTATTAATCTTCCAAGCTTCCTTGCCTCTGCCATTATTGAGGAATTAAATTCCTTAGCGGAACCAAAAACACAAATGTTCATAGCATTTACTCCTATTATTATTTCGCAATTAAATATGTATTTAAATCTAAGTTATATTTGCTTCCATCTGACATTTTAATAGTTAAAATACCATTGACAGAATCAAAGTCAAAATAATAAGTTAACTTATCATAGTTATTTACATTTAAATATTCCTTATCTATATTTTCATAAATATAAGAATTTAAAATTTGAGTTAATTCCACAATTATATTGTCATGTGTAAATTCAATCAATCTATAACTGTACCTCTTCTCCGGTGTGCCGGAACCTGTATATTCATACTCATAAAGATAAGCATAAATCTTATTTCCTTTATACTCATATTCGGCTACACAGTTTCCCAGCTCCGAACCATAAAAATAATCGTCCCACATTATTTTCATATCATCATAAGCCGAAGGTATATATTTTAGTTCAATTTTATAATCATCTAAATTATAATTCATTTCGGTGTTGTTTATTTGATAATCATAAGATGTGAAGTGCGGAGAATCATTGATATCAGATATTAAAATATAATATTCACCATCAACATTATACGGTATCATACTTTTGTTATTAATATAAATTAAAAAATCGCTTTGATTACTGCTCATCGCTTTCAAATATTTAGCATTGCCGCTTATACTTGCACTTTTTATCTTGTCCTGATTTAATTTTTTATCACTGTTATACACGGCAAATCCATATCTGGATTTTTCATCAAGGCCCATATCATATCCGCAGAATTCCAAATCAGTAAATTTGACCGCGTCATTTCCTCCGATAGAATAAACAGGTATTTTGACCCCATTCACATCAGCGGTAAAATCAGAAATTCCAGCTAAATATCTAGCGCTCAAATATTCATCGCTGTTTGACGGAGAAATCATCAATGTAGTCAAATCAATCTGCTTATATTCATTTACCCCATCAACCTGATTAATAAAAAACAATTTTGAACCGTCAGGACTAAAGGTGTACTCAATATCGTTGCTTAGATAGTATGAATTTACTACAGATTCAAGGTCGACTATAAGACCTGATTTATATATAAGATTCATAGTGTTATAGTATCCGCCGTGAGGCAGTCCGCCAATACCTTTCTCAATCAGCCAGTTGTTTTCATTGTGAATATTTTCAGTGTAATGTTCCTCCCACGCCAATGTTTTGCTCAAATAATGAGAAACAGCTTCTTCATATGAAACTGAATTCTTAAGCGAGGTAAACAGTGAAAGCAATCTTTTTGAGTCATCATATGTATAGCTCATTTGATATTTTGTATTAACATCCTCACTAAGGTTTTCACTGGTTCCCATCTCTTCCACCTTAGCAACCATTTTCCCGTCTATTGCATAAGCTTGTATCAACTTGCCGTTAATATAGGCGTTTATATCTGTCTCATATGTGTATCCCGCTGTTCCCCCAACCTTTCCGCGCTCAATGCTGGGATTATAATCCGGATTGACAGTTCCGGTTTTAGTGATAAATACCGACCGTATATTATCATTATAATAGACCGTATAACCGTAATTTTCTAAATCCTCAAGTGCTATAAGGGTCTCCCCGTCTATCGAATAGCTTTGTATATTTTTACCATCCACCTGTGTGAGAATATCAGTTGTGTATATAGTATCTTTTATATCACCGTTGGCTGCGTATACTTTTGTGAATAAAACGCATGATATTATAATCAAACCAATTATAAATACTGAACACTTTATTAAAATCCCATTATTTAAATTTCTGCAACTAAACATTACTGCTTCACTCCTTTTATAAAAGTTAATATTATTTAGACGATTTATTTTCCAGTAGGTTCCAAAAACAAGTTTCCGAAACAAACTTACTTTAATTATTTAAACTTTACAAAAAAACTGCATCGCAGTTAAATTGCGATGCAGTTATAATAAAACAAATATTACTTAGATTTCTTAGCTCCGGCTTTCGAAGCAGAATTAGCTTTTTTAGCCTTAACAGCAGAATCTCTCCATGTAGCCCAAAGCGGACCGGTAACAAATACTGAAGAGAAGAAACCAACAACAATACCGATAATAATCGGAAGAGCGAAAGCTTTGATAGCCGAAACACCGATTATATAAACCATACCAATGGTAAGCAATGTTGTTATAGTAGTATTGATAGAACGAGTCATTGTCTGCCAAATACTGTTATTAGCAATTTCGCCATATGTTTCTTTTCTGGAATGACGTGTATTCTCACGGATTCTGTCCATGATTACTATAGTATTATTAATTGAGTAACCAAGAACAGTCAGCACCGCCGCAATAAAGTTAATATTTACTGATATTCTGAACAATGAATAAACACCGAGCAAAATCAATACATCGTGAACTAATGCGATTATAGCAACACATCCTGATGTAAACTCAAATCTGATGGTTACATAAATCAGTATGCCTGCACAAGCAAGCAATGCCATCCACATAGCGCTGCGCGCCAATTCCTGACCCGAAGAAGGAGAAATATCATCAAGACTCTTAAGTCTAACTCCTGAGGTTAATGTTCCTCTTGATGTTGCTTCCAAAGAATCCGGAGTAGCTGATGGAAGCGCTGTAGCTTCTGCAGCTGCGGCCACATCCGGTGCAGCTGTTGTTTCCGGAGCTGCTGTTGCCTCAGCGGCTGCCTCTGTATTCTGATTTTCATTATCAACAACCGGGGCTCCGAATCTACCTTCTAAAGCGGTAGTAAGACTTTCCTTAACAGATGCGGAAAACTCTGCTCTTTCATCATCTGTCATATTCTTATCATATCCAACTTTAACAATAACATCTGAACCGGCTTTCTGAATAGAAGATGCCTTTTTGCCTTCAATTGCGTCATTTACCAATGATGTTATATCTCCGGTAGTGAATTCTCCGTTTATTTCATATGTTAATGCTATACCGCCTGAAAAATCCGTATCAAGATTAAATCCTTGGAAAATCAGAGAAACAATACTAATTAAACTTAAAACAATAGCAATACCAAAGAATATCCATTTTTTCTTTAATATATCAAACATTACGCTTCTCCTCCTTTCACACTTTCTGACCCGGTTTTCTTTTTACTAACACCATAGAGCCAGTTATTTCTAACATTCATTCCTATCATCTGTTTGAGCAGGAACTTAGTTACAAATATAGCCGAGAACATTGATACGATAACACCCATAAGCAATGTCATACCAAATCCCTTAATTGTTCCCGTTCCAAGCCACCACAAAATAACAGCAGAAATGATAGTTGTTACATTTGAATCTATAACTGCTGACAATGCTCTGTTAAATCCTGACTCAACAGAACTTCTTACTGTCTTTCCAAGCTTTAATTCCTCTTTTACACGCTCGAAAATAACGACATTTGCGTCAACAGCCATACCTATCGCAAGTATAATACCCGCTATACCGGGCAGCGTAAGATTTACGTGGAAGTTTGCAAGCAAAATAAGTACAATTGAAAGATAAAACAGTAAAGCAATATCCGCCATAAGACCCATGATACGGTATACAATAAGCATAAACAAAAGAACAAGTATCAAACCAATAATACCCGCTGTAATTGCCTTTGATAAAGCTTCTTCACCCAATGTAGCGCTTACAACCTTAACCTCGTCTGTCTTCAATGAGAAAGGAAGCTGACCTGACTTAATATTAGCTGCGAGAGCTTTTGCTTCCTCAGCAGTAAACTGGCCTGTGATAATACATGTCTCACTGTCAATCTGCTGCTTAACCTGAGGCGCTGTCAAAATGTTTCCATCCATTTCTATTGAAATGAAGTTCTTACCTGATGATGCCGCAGCCGCTGCTGTCTTCGTAGCAGCTGAGAACTTACTTTGACCTTCATCTGTAAATGTCATACTAATATAATATGAACTCTTTGATATTCCCTGCTCTGTCTGACCATATTCCGACTTAGCGTCTTTAACCTCACCGCCTGTCATAATCAGATTTCCGTCAGCGTCTTTAAACTCAAGCTGAGCCGTTGCTCCGAGAGTTTCAACCGCTTTGTCTGAATCCTGAACATCAGGAAGCTCAACTCTTACCTTGTTTGAACCCTGCATAGTAACGCTGGCTTCAGTATAACCCTGAAAATCAAGACGTTTTCTCAGCAGATTAACAACGTTATCCATATCCTCTTCAGACGGCTCGTCTGTATCCGCCTTAAACACTATAACAGTACCGCCTTTTAAATCCAGGCCCTGAGTGATTCCATCACTGTCCATTATACCGGGAATTCTATATTTCTCGGTAAAATCAAGACCATACAATCCAACATAGAAAAGTGCCGCGATAACCAAAATTATAGCCGCAAATTTCACTAAACTTCTGGACAATTTCTTCTCCTCCTTAAATTTGAGTTTTGCTCATATATATTTTAATTATTTTTCGATTTTATAAAACTATAAAAGTCCTTAACAAATCATTACAACGCTTCCAACATTAAACGATGTTCGCTCACTTATCATACAAGCTATTTCACCGTCTACCCATCTTTGGGCTATAGACTGTTCATTATAAAACGTTCCAAAATATGAATCTGTTCTTAAATTTCTATCAATAACATTACCGGATATAATAAACGTATCACTGTTTCCGGGATGGCTTTCCATATCAGGAGGCGCACTCATAGATATACCGAAATCAGCACAATCGGAAATGGAAACAATACGCTCAGTTTTAGATTTTTCAACAATTAAAGCCTGGCTCAGAAATGAAAACAATGCGGACAACAAAATAAATACCGCAACAACTGCTGATGCAGAAGCGATATTTTTCTTACTCCCCAACATATAATCACCCCTCGCCGGACAACAATATAATGTATGCAAACAAAATACAAACACAAAACCTATGTATAAACATAGCAACATTAGCATACCGGACTATTATAGCCTTAGATTATGATTTAGTCAAGAGAAAATATAAAATTGTTAATAAAATTTTATATAACGAAACAGATTTATAACAAATAAAAAATCAGCGGTTTAGCCGCTGATTTTAAATAAAGCTTATTAATTTTCAAAATTTCAACAGAATTAAGTTAATTTTGTTCCATTAACATTAAGTTCAAATTTAGCTCCCAAACGTTCTGCCGCACGTCGGCACATTATCATACGCGCCAAAAATATTTCAAAATAATCGGTTACTGAGCAAATATCTGTATCGATGGTTAAATCCATTTTTATAACCTTGGTTTCAACTGAATTTTTACTTCTGCTCTCAACTGAAACTTCTGACACGACCGCCGCATAGTTAACTCTGTCGTGGATATCAAAATCTTTATTATCTCTTGTTTTTACACGGCTGCGCCTAACATCGGTTTTATCAGCTATTATTAATGCTGAAGCCAATGAGTTAACAGGTATCCCCGTACCCTCGTCATGATTTCCTATAGCTCCTATAACTTTTGCTATCTCAAGCGGCGCCGTTCCCATTCTGGTGAGAATATTAAACGCCATCATAGCGCTTGACTGAGCATGGTCAGCACGGTTTATTACATTTCCTATATCGTGTATATATCCTGCTATACGCGCAAGTTCAGCTGTGCGCCTGTCATAGTTCAACGATATAAGTATCATATGCGCAATCTTCGCTACTCTTTGAGCGTGAAGCAGTGAATGGTTTGTGTATCCTAAAGTTCCTAGATATTTATCTCCCATTTCAAGATATGTCTTTATTTCTTTATCCTTAACAATATCCTGAAACGTAATCAAATGTTCTTCTTCCTGTATATTCTTTAGATTATTGTTTATATTTTCATTTTGACCTGACACACCCATTCACCTCATTCTCAAATTTATTTTAATATCAATCCGCCAGTGCCGCCTTAGCATATAAACTGCATTCAACTCTCTTTTTCATCATTTCACAGCTTAATTTATGAGGCTTATTCATATCACCGTTAATCAAACAAGCGTTAGCAATACATCCTCCGCTGCAGAAAAATTTAGCAAAACAACTGTCACAGTCAGGTTTTGTATAAACATTGCATTTTTCAAAAGTCGAACGCAGTTCTTTATTTAGCCCGTTGGAATCGTAGAGACTTCCCATCTTATATTCCTCGCTGCCAACAAACTGATGACAGGGATAAACATCTCCGTTCGGCGCCACAGCTAGGTATTCACAGCCGCAGCCACAGCCTGACAGCCTCTTTATAATACAAGGGCCTTCTTCAAGGTCAATCATAAAGTGGAAAAAGTTAAATCCATTTCCTTCCTTTATTCTCTTTACATATTCTTTTACTAAACTTTCATACTCATTAAAGATTTTCGGCAAATCTTCTTCTCTTAAAGAATAATCAGTCTCTTCGCCGCAAACAACAGGTTCTATAGAAATCTGCTTAAAGCCCAAGTCAGCTAAATGAATTACGTCTTTTGAAAAATCCAGGTTTTCTCTGGTAAAAGTTCCTCTGACATAATAATTATCCTGGTTTCTGCTTTCAGCAACTTTCTGAAAAATAGGAACTATTTTATCATATGAACCGCTTCCGTCAGCCCGGTATCTCATTCGGTCATTTACTTCTTTTCTTCCGTCAATACTGAGTACTATGTTTGACATATTTTCATTAATATATTCAAGTTTTTTCTCATCAAGAAGTATTCCGTTAGTTGTTACTGTAAAACGAAAAACCTTGTTATGCTTTTTCTCCAATTCCCTGGCATATTCCACAACTTCTTTTACAACCTCAAAGTTCATTAAAGGCTCTCCGCCAAAAAAATCAACTTCCAAATTCCTCCGGTGCCCGGAATGCTCAACCAAATAATCCATAGCGCGTTTTCCGGTCTCTGCAGTCATAAGTTCACGTTTTTCAGTGTGATATTTACCCTCGTCGGCAAAACAATATTTGCATCTTAAATTACAGTCATGGCTGACATGAAGACACATCGCTTTTACCGGTGCATTTTCTTTTAGATTTGAAGCGATTTCAAAATCGTCCTTTGCCCACAGCATACCGTTTTCATATAATTCAGCAATATCTGCAAGTGCGTCACTGATTTCACCGCGGTCGTAATCATATTTCAAGTCGTCAATCAGCTTAAACTTTGCTTCTGAAGAAGTTGGAGCAAAATTCTTCACATTCAAAAAATTAATTATATCATAAGAAAGTTTGTCCATATCGTGAACACAACCGCTGTTAACATCAAGAGCTATATATTTGTCAAACATTTTAAAAGTATGTACCATAATAATCTCCTTGTAAATAAACGTAAATCGGACGTCCTATGTTAAACAAGGACGCCCGCAATGCTATCTTTATTTGATAATTCAGAATATCGGCAAATACTAGACTTGCCTATTTATATCCTATTTATTATCGTTCTCGCATTTTTGGTTGGCAACTGTACAAGATGTCTTGCAAGCTGATTGGCAAGATGTCTGGCATTCGCCGCAGCCGCCCTTGCATGCGCTGTTTTTCAGTGAAGCACTGTTTAATGTCTTTATTCTCTTCATTAGTAACCTCTCCTTTATATAAACTAAAATTATTAATTTACTATTATAACTTGTATGTATCAGCGTTTGCGTTTTTTCTTGGTATATCTGTTTATACCAACAACTCCGCCTAAACCGCTGACAGCTCCCCCTACCGCAAAGTTAGCGATAGCCTCGGGGGAAAACGAAATACTTTTAAATCCCAGCCAGCCAATCAAATATACGATTACCGCATAGACTACACCGGCTATCACACCTATTAAAAGACCGTTTTTACCATTATACCCGGCGGCTTTAAAGCCAACCATAAATAGGCAGATAAGAGATACAGCAATAACAATATAGTTTAAAACAAATTCCGGAATATCATAAAATGAAGCCGCAACCGAAGTCAGAAACAGCAAAATTAAAGCCGCTCCAAAACCTATGCAGATACTTTTTATGAGAGAAGAAATTGTTTTATCTCCTCCTGACGTTTCACCGCCGGATTGCTCACGCTTAAATCCCCCGGGAGAAAATCCTCCCTGCCTCTCGCTTTTTTGAAAAGCACCGCTTGTCATACAGCACACACCCTTTGCAATAATTTAAAGTTATTAAACTATATGCAAAGAGTGAATACTAAATGTCAAATTTTAAAAACTACTCGGCATCAGCAGCTTCTTCCAAAGGAGCGACATCGCTTTCCTTGGATGTTCCTTCGCTGATAAGACGCGCTATAGCGCTTTTCTCAATAGTAACATAAGACTTTGTTGTTCCAACGCCTGTCTCCAAAATGAAAAGATTGTCTTTAACTCTGTTAATCTTTCCATGGATACCGCCGATTGATGCAACTTCATCTCCAACTTTTAATGAAGAAATCATGTCCTTCAATGCCTTTTCCTTCTTCTTCTGCGGTCTAAACAAAATGAAATAGAACACAACAAGAATCAAGGCCATCATAAGAAACGGATAAAAGTTCTGTAATTGACTTGCGTCCATTGCTTAACCTCCTATTAAAGTATAATGACGTTATTATAACCTTATCAAAATCAATTTGCAATAGTTTTTTAAAAATTTATCAAAAATGTAACAAACTGGATTAAAATATATGTCTAAAACCTTACAACTTTGTCTTTATTTCGCCATTCTTAATATTTCAAGTATATCGTTCTCTTTTAATTCAACAAAATTTCCCTGTTTGCCTCCGCCTATTTCAACAGCTTGTTTTGCCATAAGCTCAAACTTTTCATCTCCAATATTCACTTCCGATAAAGTTTTCGGCAGACCTAAAGACTGCAAAAACCTCTCATAAGCTTCTATTCCGTTCATAGCAGTTTTGGTCGGATTAAAAACATCGTTTTCAACATTAAATACTCTTGTCGCAAACTGAACAAATCTGCTTACATCATGTTTAAGCACATATTTCATCCATGCCGGAAATACAATCGCAAGCCCTGCACCGTGAGCAATATCATAGTGAGCGCTCAGCTCATGTTCAATGTTGTGTGAACCCCAGTCTCCCACTCTGCCGGTGTTTAATAGATTATTGTGTGCAATAGTTCCGGCCCAAACGACCTGTGCCCATGTGTCATAATCTTTGCTTCCGTCAACCATTGCTTTCGCATTATTTATCACTGTCTTCATTGCAGCTTCAATCATTCTGTCCGTAAACTCAACGCCTTTTGTATTAGTAAAATACCTCTCAGCCAAGTGTGCGAATATATCTGAACAGCCGTTTGCTATCTGCGTCTTCGGCAATGTATACATAAGTTCAGGATTGATAATTGAAAATGTCGGATACATACAGCCGCTGTGAAGCCCTCTCTTTATCCACCCATCCTCATTGGTTATAACGCTTCCGTCACTGGACTCGCTGCCTGCCGCCGGAATAGTCAGAACTGTACCTACCGGAAGCATTCTTTCAGGAATAGCCTTACGCGCATGAAAGTCCCAAGGGTCACCGTCATACAACGCACCTAATCCGATAGCTTTTGCAGAGTCAATTACGCTGCCGCCACCAACAGCTAAAATTGCTTCAACATTTTCACGCTTACAAATATCGACTCCTTTTTTTACAAGACTTAATCTGGGGTTCGGCTGAACTCCGCCTAGTTCAATATACTCTACGCCGGCAGAATTAAGAGAAAAAATTATTTTATCATACAAACCGCTTTTCTTTATACTTCCGCCCCCATAGTGGAGTAAAATTTTACTGCCGTATTTCTTGATTTCTTCGCCGACGGTTTCTTCCGTCTTTTTACCAAATATTATTTTAGTATAATTATCAAATACAAAATTATCCATATACTTTAGTCTCCTTACAAATTATTTCTATGTAACAGTCATTATATCATAATGTTAATAAATATCAAGTATATATTTATATTTAAGGCTTATCAATATAGGTTTAGGTTTATTTATCAATGAAATTATTAAAGTCAGTTATGCGAGTGAAAATATAAAATTAACGCTTTATAACTTGTAAAAACTTTTAACAATAGTTTTATTCATGCCTTTAACCCACGCTGTTGCAGCATCTTCTGCTATTATTTATTACGGTTATTCAAAATGTCAATAAATATCTAGTATATTTTGGGGCTTTTATATATAAATTACATTGACACCCTTTTTTAGCTCTGCTATAATGTTTGTTAAGTTGCTTAACCATTAAGCCGCTGTTAAATTTTAAGGAGATAGGAGTATATGTCTAAAATTGGCTCAAACCCAAAAATAAGCCAGGATACATATGTAAAAAAGACACAGATATTAATCTTAAAGATAAAAGAAGCGCTTAATTGTCTTTTATCTGTATTGCCGATATCCAACAGAGAATATTTTATCTTAAAAACAATAGACGAAAGTATGTCTGAAGGAAATAAAATAACTTCCAGTGATATCAGCAGACAATTCGGCGTCTCACGCGCGGCGGTCTCACAATATATCTCTTCTTTAGAATCTGAAGGGTATATTCTCAGGTATAACAGTGAAAACGATAGACGCAGAACTTATCTTATCACCACCGAAAAAGCTAAAGACATAACTAGAAAAATAGATTCTTATCTTAATAAAAATTGCATCACAGTTAAAGACACCATGGGTGAAGAAAAATTCCGAACAATGCTTGAATTAATTGAAGAATCCATAGTTATTATAAAAAATATTTCAGAAAAAGACAAAGACATTTTCAGTTAAGAGGCTCAGAACATGAACAAATTTATTTTAGTACGTAATAAAATCAAAGATTTCACTTTTTTCATCGGAGGCAAACTTAAAATATTTTTTGCCGCCTTATGGAAACTGATGAAAAACCATAAAATTTGGAGCGCTGTCATCTGTATTGTATTAGCGCTTGTATTATTTATTGGGATAAGTACAGTCAGGCTAGGGAAAAAATTAGAAGACAGCAATCTTTTAATTAAAGTTGAAAAGCGAGATATTGAAGAAAAAATAAATGACAGTACTGTTGTTGAACCGAATAACGAGTATTCAATCACAGCAAATGTAACAGGTGAAATTTTGGATGACCCTTTCGAAGAAGGCGACACTGTTCAAAAAGGCGATTTAATGTACACAATTGACGCCAGTACTATCGAAAACAGTATTCAAAGCGCCGATATAGCTATAGCTAAAGCCAAAAAGAACTATGACGACGCAATAAATGAAAATTCTAAAACTGTACGCGATACAGCTACCAGCGCCAGTTCCGTTGAAAGCGCCAGAATTGCCGTTGATAAAGCACAGCAAGCGTATAATGACGCACTGAAAGCAAGAGATGATTTGTCTCTCAAATCAAACCACACAGGCATAGTTACAGAGATTCACATCTCTGAGGGGGACACCATTGCTGCCGGTACAAAAATTGCTGATATAATTGATAATTCAAAACTAAAGATAAAAGTTCCGTTTAATACAGCTGATGCGGATAATGTGCATGTCGGCGAAGCGGCAGATCTTACTTTAACTAAAAACGGCTCGTCTGTACGCGGAGTTGTCACCGAAATCGGCGCTTTAGTTGAAAGCGGAAGCGGTTTTACTTCATATAAAAAGGTCACTATTGAAGTAGATAATCCGGGAGCCATATCATCTGGAGATACTGCTACAGCTATGGTTGGAGATATAGCTTGTAACGATGCCGGAACTTTTGAAAACCTTACCGAAGATAGCATTACAGCTTCGTCAGGCGGCAAAATAAGCTCTCTGTACATATCGGAAAACAGTCATGTTTATAATGGTGAAAAAATTGCTATGCTGGATTCTGACTCTGTTGAATCACAAATCTCATCCGCACTGTTGTCTTTAAATGACGCAAACCAGGCTCTTGAACGCGCTAAGATTCAGCAGAATACTTCAAACGCAACTACAAGTCTCGGCGATGACAAACTGAATTCCGCTGTTAAAACTGCGAAAATGACGTACGATGATGCTGTTCTGTCAAAAGAAAAGCTTCTGAAACAGCTTGAAGACTACACCATTAAAGCGCCGATATCAGGAACAGTTGTTACCAAAAACAAAAAGAAAGGCGACAATCTCGGAAGCGGTTCATCTTCTACTTCTTCTTACAGCTCATCGGGAAGCAGTTCATCGTCCTCTCAGTTGACTTCTGCCAGCGCTTCCAGTTCAGCTATGGCGGTAATTTATGATATGAGTGAACTTAAATGCACTTTAAACGTTGATGAACTTGATGTTAAAAATGTTAAAACCGGTCAGAAAGTTACAATCACTACCGACGTCACAGATAAAGAATATACCGGAGTCGTAGAAAATATAAGCGTTAACGGAACTGCAGGTTCAAACGGAGTAACCACATACCCTGTCAAAGTAAATATTATCGACTTTGATGACGCGCTTCTCCCCGGAATGAACGTTGAAGCCAACATTATTATATCCAGTGTTCATAATGTTTTGGCTATACCTGTCAGCAATCTTAACCGTGGAAACACTGTATATGTTAAGGGTGACAAAACTGAAGAAAACGATAAAGCTCCTGAAGGTTATAAGACTGTTTCAGTAACCACAGGTTCCAGCGACGGCGAATATATACAAGTGTTCAGCGGGGTTGAAGAGGGTGAAATTCTATACTCCACGGCAGGAACCGGAAATTCTATGGAAGAAATGATGCAGCAGAGCCACGAAAGAATGAAAGACAGCGCCGGCGGCGGTTCAGGCGGCGGACCCGGCGGAGGTGGAATGTAATGGAAACGCCTCTTATAGAATTTCAAAATATTTACAAAATCTATATTGTGGGAGATTCAGAAGTTCATGCTCTTGACGGAGTTTCGATGAAAATATATAAAGGTGAATTTGTCGCTATCGTAGGTCAGTCAGGAAGCGGCAAATCTACATGTATGAATATTATAGGATGTCTTGACGTTCCAAGCAGAGGAAAATATTTTCTCCGCGGAACTGACGTCAGCACCATGAAAGATGATGAACAGGCTGAAATAAGAAATAAAGAACTTGGATTTATATTCCAGCAGTATAATCTTATCCCCAAAATCAATGTTCAGCAAAACGTTGAACTACCTCTGATGTATGCCGGACTTTCTGAAAAAGAGCAGGAACGCCGCGCTCTCATTTCACTTGACAGGGTTGGGCTGAAAGCAAAAGCCAAAAATATGCCTCAGCAGCTGTCAGGAGGACAGCAGCAGCGTGTGTCAATTGCAAGAGCCCTGGCCGGCGACCCGTCCATAATACTGGCCGACGAGCCGACCGGCGCTCTTGACTCAAAAACCGGTAAAGAGGTATTGAAGTTTCTGAAAAAGATTCACAGCGAAGGCAATACAATCGTGCTTATCACTCATGATAATACAATTGCCGCCCAAGCCGAGCGAGTTATCCGGATACAGGACGGGCGCATAACATACGACGGCGCGCCTGAAATAGAAAAATTTGCAACAGTAGCCCATGCCGGAGATGACGAGGAGGACGACAACAATGACGCTTAAAAAATCTTTCGGGCTTGCCTTCTCTAATCTTATGTTTGATAAAATGCGTTCACTCCTTACAATGCTCGGTATAATAATAGGAGTTGGAGCAGTTATTATACTTATCAGCCTCATGGACGGAATGATGGGAATGATGACAGATCAATTTTCAAAGCTGGGAACAGACACAATAACTGTCAGCGTTCAGGACAGGGGCGGAAGCCGAACAATTGACGAAAATGACATGTATACTTTTGTTGACCAAAACCCTGAGTTTTTTAAGGCTGTCAGCCCTAGCGTTATGGTTGCTTCCGCTAAAGTTAAAGTTGGGCGCGATGATTTATCTACCTCCGCAACAGGAGTTGACGAGAGCTACTGCAGTATAAAACAGCTGGAGCTTGAACAAGGCAGGTTCTTACAATTTGTAGATGTAGAGAAAAAACAAAAAGTTTGCGTTATCGGTACATATATTGAAAAAGAAATGTTCGGACGCGGAAACGGACTGGGACAAAAGCTTAAAATAAACGGAGATACTTTTTCCGTTATAGGAGTGCTGACAGAAGAAGGCGATTCAACCAGCGGAGGACAGGATGAGGTAATCTATATACCTTATACCACCGCTGTATCAATGTCCAACAGTTCATTTATCAGTTCCTACACTGTTCAGACAAACAGCGTTGATATAGTAGATGATGCAATGACAAAAGTAAAGCAGTTTTTGGCTAACAAAATTGGTGACAGCGATTACTATAATGTTACAAGCATAAAGCAGATAATGGATATGGCAAGCACCATGACAAGCACTATGAGTACTCTTTTGGTTTGTATTGCCGGTATTTCTCTTTTAGTCGGTGGTATTGGAATAATGAATATAATGCTTGTGTCAGTAACTGAAAGAACTCGAGAAATTGGTATACGTAAGTCTTTGGGCGCCAAATCAAGGGATATAAAATCTCAGTTTGTTATTGAAGCTGCAACCGTAAGCGGTGTTGGAGGTCTTATTGGAATTGTGGTCGGGTCAATCCTCGCCGTTTTATTTGGACGGCTCTTAGGTTTGACCGCGCTACCCTCACTGACAGCAATAGGAGTTTCATTCGGCGTTTCTGTAGGTATCGGAATCATGTTCGGTTATCTGCCTGCTAAAAATGCCGCTAACCTTAATCCTATTGACGCTCTTAGACATGAATAAGATAAAACCACAGAGATTGGAGGAAATTATGAACTATAAATCTGAAAAAAATTTTAGGCCTATACTTTCACTTTTTTTAGCTATATGCCTTGCTGCTTCTGCTTTTTCAATAACGGTTTTCGGCAGTGATAATTCTCAGCAGGATGTTTTGGGATTATTATCTGAACTTAAAATTATGAACGGCGACCCTGACGGGAACTTTAGACTGGATGACTTTGTAACAAGAGCGGAATTCACAAAAATAGCTGTAGCGTCTTCTGATTACCGCAACAGCGTAGCGTCAAACCTTGCAATTTCTCCGTTTTATGATGTTCCATATTCAAACTGGTCTGCTCCATACGTTCGTGTTGGAGTTACAAACAATCTTGTATCAGGATACCCTGACGCTTCTTTTAAGCCTGATGATATAGTTACTTTTGAAGAGGCTGTAACAATTATGCTCAGGGTTTTAGGATATTCGGACAGCGATTTTGGCGTAGCCTGGCCAAGCGTTCAAATAGGAATGGCTGATAGTCTTGATATGACAGATAACCTAACAGATATCAGTATCGGTTCCAGCATGACAAGAAAAGACGTTTCTACATTAGTATATAATACATTAAGAACCAAAAAGAAAGATTCATCCTCAAAACTTATATCTATTTTCGACGTCGCTTTTGTTGAAGATGTGACGCTGATTTCCACTTCAAAGGAGGACAGTTCTATCCCCGGCGATGAGGTTTTCACCGACAACGGTACATATAAAATAAGGTCTGATTTTAATTATTCATATGTTGGAATGAAAGGAGATATAGCTTTAAAGGACAACAAAACTGTTATAGGCTTCTTTCCTAAGGCGGACAGCTCTCCCAACGAAAAATACGTAGTATATTCTGTACTGAACGACAACATAGTGGTATACAAAGGCGGCAATATGACAACTTTGGATATTCCTGCCGGCACCGTCGCTTATGACGGAACAACTAAAACCACCTACGGAGCTATAAAAACATCTTTTGAAATGGGAGATGTTCTTAATATTAAAAAGACTAATGGAAATATAGATTACATAGTATACAAAAAAGGTAATATGCAAGGTCCTTACACAATAAACTCAGAGAATAACTGGGCTGAAACTCTCGGAATTAATTCATCTACTACTATCATGAGAGGCGGAGTTGCCTGCACAATTTCAGATATAAAAACCTACGACATACTCTACTATATACCTGAACTTAATATGGCCTTTGCGTATACTACCAAAGTCACAGGTGTGTATGACAAAGCAAACCCAAATAAAGATAACCCTACTGAAATTGTTGTCTCAGGTGTAACATATAAAGTTGAGGGAGCAAATGCTTTTAATAAGCTGTCTTCAAGCGGAAACCTCGCACTGGGAGAAACGATAACTTTGCTTTTGGGAAAAACAAATGAAGTTGCAGACGTTGTTACCTCAACAGTAACTGATTCGGAAATAGTCGGATATGTATTTGAAACGGGAACCAAGACTTATACATCAGAGGACCTAAAGGATTATTCAAATTATTATATCAAAGTAGCTGCGGCAAACGGTGAAACCTACGATTATACGTGCAGCCAAAATTATGAGGATTATAAAAATTCTGTAGTCACGGTTAGTATAAATGAGGGAATAGCTAAAATTTCCAGAACGGACAGCGCAAAGGTCAGCGGTTATTTCCGTTGGGACACAAAACGTTTCGGCGACGATTATTTGGCAAGCGATGTAGAAATTTTGGACGTGGGAACAACAAATAAAAATGACCCGTCATTATATAAAAAGATTTATCCTACCCGTCTTAATAATGTGAATATTAATTCAAACAAAATTCTATATTGCCACAAAAATTCAAGCGGAGAAATAGATAAGCTTATTTTAAATGATGTAACCGGAGATTCTTATACGTTTGGAGTAATGACCTCAGCACAGAATATGAGCTTTGGAACATCTGTCAGCGGCTCATATTCATATATAGTAAACGGCAGCAGTTATTCATTTACAAGTCCGTCAACAATATATTCAGTGAACAGCGGTCAGGGAGTAAGGCTTTCATCCGCAAGCAATCCGTCAATAATGTCACCTCTGAGCGAAGTAAAGGGCACAGTAACAGTTACAAGTGCCGGAAGTCTTACAGCTGACGTAAAGTGCTATGATATATCTGCTGACGTTCAAGTATATGAAAAGGAATACTCCTCTTCTACTTTATATAGGCTGAAGCCAATCAGCGACATTATAGGCAGTGACAATTATACACTGTATGCGTACTACGATAAACTGCCCTCAAGCGGCGGACGGATACGTATAATAGTAGCAGTAAAGAAGACTGTATAAACAAAAAAACTGAAGGGTTTTGCCCTTCAGTTTTTTTATGTCACATTTTATTGTATAAGACGTTTTACATCACATGTCCGTCAACCGAAATTGTAATAACTTTTAAAGATATATCTTTATCGGAGTTTGACAGAGCTACCTTAACAGCATTCTCCAATCCTCCGCAGCATGGTACCTCCATTCTTACCACAGTTACACTCTTTATTTGATTCGCTTTAAAAATCTCGCCAAGCTTTTCGGAGTATTCAGTCATATCAAGCTTAGGACAGCCTATTAATGTCACCTTATCTCCCATAAATTCCTGATTAAAATTTGCATGTGCATATGCGGCGCAGTCTGCGGCAACTAAAATGTCAGCGTCATTAAAATATGGTGCGTTGACCGGAACTAATTTAATTTGTACAGGCCACTGCTTTAATTTGGACTCATAATCAGATTCGGAATAATTACTCTCACTGCGCGCAAATTCTTTTAATGCGCTGCCCGGACATCCGCCTGTATGTACCGGCTTTTCCATGTTCTTTTTAACCAATTCTTCATTATATTCTGCCGCTTCTCTCTTCTCAATTGTTATCGCGTCAACCGGACATACAGGCAGACAATCACCTAAACCATCGCAATAGTCATCACGTATTAATCTAGCTTTACCTTTAATCAGTTCTATAGCTCCCTCATGACATGCTGAAACACAAAGTCCGCAGCCATTACATTTATCTTCATCAATTTTTACAATATTCCTTATCATTATATCTTCCTCCTATATTTTTTGCATAATTCTACATATAAAAAGATTATCATTGAATTTCAAACATATTTTAATTTATTTCGTATTCAAACTATATCATTTTTTTAAATGTATGTATGTTGCGATTGCAACAAATAATAAACTGTGTTAAAATATTTATAGTTTAATTAACGGAGGACGATTTTATGGAAATCACTCAATACACAACTGAGCTTCCACTGTTTGAAGGAATAAAAAAAGATGAAATAAGTTCGGTTTTAGTCTGTGTAGGAGCATATAAAAAGACTTTTAAGAAGGACAATATTATAATGGCTCAGGGTGATAACGCTTGTCTTGTAACAGTTTTAAGCGGCACAATACATATGACAATGTGTGATATTAATGGCAATCACACTCTAATAAGCGTACTTTATAAAGGCGACTTTTTTGGTGAAAACAGTCTTTGCTCAAACAGTTTTTCTGATTCTATCTCATTCTACAGTGAAACTGACTGCGAAGTCTTGTTTCTCCCATTTGCAAAAGTATTAAATTCCTGCTCAGCTGCGTGCGAATTTCACCACCGATTAATAGAAAACGCTGTAAAACTTATGGCGTCTAAAAATATTGAGCTTGTTCAAAAACTTGAGATAATATCTAAAAAAACTTTGCGTGAAAAGATTCTAACCTATCTATCAATTATTGCAAATAACTCCGGAAGCTATTTTAAAACTGATATGAACCGTTCTGATCTCGCTGATTATCTCTGTGCTGACAGAAGCGCTCTTTCAAGAGAACTTTCAAAGATGAAACAAGACGGGTTAATAGATTTTGATAAAAATACCTTTCGGCTGCTTAAAAAGAATATAAATTAAATTTACTTAATTACATTTTTAAGACAAAACACACTAAAACCAAAATTCGGCATATCCTGATACTAACAGCAGAACTTTTTGTTGGGAGGTATCATGATATGCTGTTTTGTTTTTTGCTTGCGTTTATACTTAGTTTCGATTCCCTGGGCATTGGAGTTGCCTATGGTGTAAAAAAAATATATGTACCTAAGACAATCCGTCTGATAATAAGCTTAGCGTCTTTCACATTATCCTTCATATCCACAGCGGTGTCCCGTTTGGCTATTTCAGTAATATTTTCGCCATTTGTCTCCGACTTAATTGGAGCCATAATATTTTTTGTTATTGGAATTTATATGCTTTTGTCGCTGAACAAATCTGATCTTAGCTTCGGCGACACGGATAATTCACTTGATATTGACAGAAAAGAAGCTCTGTGCATAGGAATCGCGGTTTCTATGGATTCATCGGCAACTGGGCTTGGACTTGGCACAAACGCCTCGTTCTGGTTTCCTGTAGCAATATTTTGTATGCAGTATCTTATGCTTAGCCTCGGAATCTTTTTAGGCGGAACAGTCAAAAAATTTCCAAAGATAAATGATAAGTTTCTCACTGCAATACCCGGAATAATACTTATAACTTTAGGACTTTTGAGACTGTTTAATATAATATTTTAAATACCTAAAATTCTTTCAGTGTTTTTATGAAGTATAAGTTCTCTTTCTTCATTTGTTAAATCAAGTTTCTCTATGTATTCAAGTTCGGTTCCAGCATCCCACATCGGATAATCGGAACCGAAGAGTACATGATCCGTTCCATACTGTCTTATCAGCTCATTAATATGTTCAGGAGGCACACTATACATAGTGCTGGACGTATCAACATAAATATTTTTTCCTTTAAAAACTCTTGCCGCGTCGTCCCATTCAGACCAGCCGCCAAAATGTGCTCCTATCACTGTCATTGCCGGAAATTCATCCATCACTTTTGCCATTCTTTCAGGTTTGCTCCATTGGTATCTAAAATCACCCGTATGCACTAAAAGAGGCAATCGTCCTGAAATTGCTTCGTATATACAAAATGCTTTATGATCGTCGATATGAAACCTTTGAAAATCCGGATGCAGCTTAACGCCTTTTAATCCCATAGAGATACATCGCTCAACTTCATCATTTATATTCTCAAAGTCTGGATGCAAAGTCATAAATCCTATAACTCTGTCGGGATATTTTTGGGTACAGTCATATATAAAATTATTCACTGATTGAACCTGATGAGGAGTTGTTGCAGGAGAATGAATAACAACTTTATTCACTCCGGCTTTGTCTGACAGTTCCAGCAGTCTTTCTATTGTCCCGTTATTAGGCACGTCTATGTTATAAAAATCTTCTATTCCCTGTGACGCTTTTTCTGCAATTTTATTCGGAAATACATGCGCGTGTATATCTATTATCATTTTTTATCCCCTATCTGTTATTGTTAATGTTTCAGATAAAATTATAGCATTATCTATTTTAAATGTCCAGTCACTTATTTGTTATCAATAAAATAATTTTACAGTTTTAAATAGAGTATTATAATTATATTATTTTATTTATGAAAACTCTGTCATGAGCAAAATAAAATTATATTATAAAAAAACAAAATAATATGCAAAATTTATATAAATTTCAAATAAAATCACCCGTTAATCAGGTGTTCTATAACTATCTCATAATTCATATTACTGTACAATAAGAACATCGGTAATAAAAAACATTCTCAGCCGAGTTTTTATTTTGCTGATTTAGTCAATATTAAACTTATTAAAGATTTATTCCCCATTTTTGTAGGTTTGTCAATGATGTGTTACAAAAAAGATTAAAAGAGTTCACCGAAATTGATAAAAGAGTTGATGTAGTCAATGGGAGCTTTCCAATTAAGCGGAC